>Ga0209795_10001605_pt1 | contig 13667 bp, 13 predicted proteins | sample AgamicOrMarz_FD_187166 | JGI IMG/M metagenome (GOLD analysis project Ga0209795, IMG submission 187166) | Agave microbial communities from Guanajuato, Mexico - Or.Ma.rz (SPAdes) (version 2) | ecosystem: Host-associated > Plants > Phyllosphere > Phylloplane/Leaf | place: Guanajuato, Mexico...
AAACAATTCAGCCAACATTTCATCACATAAATTTGAATCAACTCGATCCATTCCGTTAAGTATATTATTTTCCATAAAACGTCAACTCCTTTATCTTTTTCTCTTTTGCAAACAGTATTCCCTTTTGTACTCTTTTTATGCAAGGTTAATAGATGAAGTGAGACATAGAATAATATGTGATATGCATGATCACGTTCCTATATTCCTTTTAAATATTTTTCATATGTCTTAAATTAGATGAAAAAAGATAAAAATTAGATTTTGAAGATTAATGTTTTATTAATTACACTTATTGACGACAAATAGAGATTCCCTCCTCTTATCATACACCACTCTATCTTCTATTTATCTTTCAAGAAATTTTCGTATTTATAATAACTTAAAAGAAAATTTATAATCATTTAACTTTGATAAGATTTTATTAATGTATTTTTTATTAAAGAAGAAAAGTATATTAATTTTATGTATAGAGGTAAATACATAAACTCTTTTATAAAAATTATAGTTTTATCATTTACTCTACTTGACGACAAATATGGGCTTTTTCTACAATAGATGTAATAGATAAAGCATTTATAACAAAAGTATTTTATTGTTTACTTAACAATATAGAGCTTCCATATATTTTTCTTTTGATAATCTATATACTTACTCCAGTATTCTCCTTAGCTAATATAATTATCAAATATAGTATTTATGACTATAATATAACCATTACATTCATCTATAGTCTGTTTTGCAATAGACTCTTCGTTAATGGGAAATGTACCATCTGTATCAAGGTACTAAAAGGATTATGATAGGATTTTTATGACCAAGCCTTTTTTAAGAGTTCCACACCTCTCGTAATTTCATCGCGAGAAAGATTGCTAAAGCCAAGCTTAATAATTGGTCTATCGGGATTGTTTTTAATCACGTAAAGTGAGATGGGATACACTCTAACACCATAAAGGGAAGCTTGTCTGATTAGCCATTCTTCTGAGTGATTCAGATGTACTTTCACTAATAAATATAAACCAGACTGTTCACCAATAATGGATATACTTTGATTAAACTCTTTTTTTAATACTGATACTAAGTGCTGCATTTTTCGTTTATAAACCAGACGCATGCGTTTGATATGACGACTCCATTCTCCCTCTTCCATAAATTTAGCCATTGTGAGTTGGCTAAGAATTGAAGTGGTACTTTCGAATTGAAGAAATTTATTTTTGTAATGATTTAAAATGGGTTGAGGCAATACCATATAACTTAAACGGATTCCTGGGAGAAAAGCCTTCGAAAAATTTCCTAGATAGATGACTCTTGCAGAATCAATAGAGGCAAGAGCAGGAAATGGCTTTTGCGTATAGCGAAATTCACTATCATAATCATCTTCAATAATATATCCATGCATCTCATTAACCCAATGAATAAGCATTTGCCGTTGTTGAATAGACATGCTTACTCCAATTGGACTTTGATGGGAAGGGGTTACATATATTAATCGTGATTTCATTTGTTCTAGTTGTGAAAGATCAGCACCTGTTTCATAAACGGGCAAAGTTTCAAACATAAAACGATGAAATTGAAAAGCTTCTCTAGCACCGTCATAACCAGGGTCTTCAACTATAATACTCTGGAATTCATCTTTCATTATATGTCCAAGATATACAAGCATTTGTTGGGTACTACTACCGATGATAATAGAATCTGCATCTGCTTTTACTCCTCTAGATTGGAGCAAGTACGCGGAAATTTGTTCGCGCAGGCATTCTTCTCCAAATGGTTCTCCGTATCTAAAGCTGTCCTGTAATGTTAATACTTGATTGGAAATTCGCCTCCAAATCTTCAGTGGAAAATGTGTTTGATCAACGGCATCTGCTCTAAAATTAAATACTGGAGGTTTCTTTGACTCTTTTTGCTTTTTATCATGGGAGATTAATGACTCCTGAAATATTAGAGGTTCTAACTCATTTGCAAAATAACCTTTTCGTCCCTCCCCGCGAATATACCCTTCAGCAACCAGTTGTTCATATGCCATTAAAGTTGTATTTCGGCTTACTTGTAAGGAATCTGCAAGTTGACGAACGGAGGGCAATTGCTCATTTGCCAAAATGTCTCCTTGTTCAATAAATAATTTAAATTTCTCATAGATTTGTTTGTATTTTGGATAATTATCTTCAAACGTAAAAATAGTATTATTCATTTGCATCTCCTCTGTCATGTATATTTGTTTGGTATTGTACCTTTTTTCATGTCAGTTTGTATAATATTATTTTTTTATCGAATATTTATTTTTAATGTTTATATTAAAAAACTTAAATATAAGTTGAAAGGATGATTATGGTGTACATTCCTAAGCAATATCGTATGAATCATGATGAGGCAGTTCAAATTATGAAGTCTAACTCGTTTGCTTTATTGATTACTGTTAATGAACATCGTCCCTTGGCTACGCATATCCCCTTGGAAATTCGGGAAGATGAAGGGAAAATCTATGCAACTGGGCACATTGCATACGGAAACATGCAGAAAAAAACTTTAGACAATAATAACGATGTGTTACTCATTTTTCAAGGACCTCACGCTTACATTTCTTCTAGTTGGTATCAAGGTGAAGAGGTTCCTACATGGGACTATCTAGCTGTCCATGCTTATGGAACAGCACGTATAATCTCTGGAGATGAGCTGAAATCGTCTTTGGATACTATGCTTAAACACTATGAGTCTCACCGAGAAGATGGTCGGACCTGGGATACATTTGACCCAGAGTTGCTTAAGCGTGAAATGAAGGGAATAGTTGGCTTTGAAATTGAAATCACATCTATTCAAGGTGCAGCTAAAATGAGTCAGAACCGAAATGAGACCGATTATAAATCGATTGTTGCAGAGCTTGAAAAGTCACATAAACAAGAGGAAGTTCAGGTTGCACAGTGGATGCGTGAGCAACGTAAAGAGTTATTTAAATGATTGGTTTAGTATTTTTTGGGTTAGTTCATATCGTGGCCCCTGTTTAGTAAAGTACGTTCAAAGTTACAAAATTGGATGCCTTCGGATAACTGGTTATTTTTATATTGTTCTAGGGGCATTCTCCGTGCTCTTGCTTTACATACTATCTTTCTAAGAGGAATGTATGTTCAAATGAAAAGTAGGTATTATTACTGGTGGGATATCGGAGATTGGTCTAGCTACAGCAGGATTATTAGCAAAAGAGGGCATGCATGTCATCGTATCGTAGCCTCTCGAAGTGCTGAAAAAGGAGAAGAAGCCCTTTCTATAATAAGAAAGTGGTCACCTAAATCGATTTTTATTAAAATCGATGCTTCTATATAAATATTTTATAATTAAAGGAGGAGTTTTATATGTCAAGAAAGGCTTTTAATGCAGATGGAGCTGTTGCTGTTGGCCCATACTCACATGCAGTTGAATCAGGGGATTTACTATTTTTATCCGGGCAAACCCCTATAGACTCACAGACTGGAAAGCTTGTAGAAGGTGATATTGTTAAACAGACAAAGCAATGCTTTAAGAACCTTTTTAATGTATTGGAAGCAGCTGGTTTAGTCCCTGACGATATTAAAAAAGTAAATGTTTTTTTAACTAATATGGATAACTTTACAGCAATGAATGAAGTGTATGTACAACAATTTTCTGCACCATATCCTGCTCGTACAACTATAGGCGTAGCATCCTTACCTCTAGGTGCACAGATTGAAATAGAAATGATAGCTAGAAGATCATAGAAATAACGAAGCAGCATCCCTTGATAAAGCAAGGAACGCTGCTTCGTATTAATTGTTTTCTACAATATATATAAATAATAAAACTTATTTTTATAAAATGTTTTATCATTTATATATAAGTTGTTAAAACTTTTAATCTTTAACCATGTATGAATATGATATAATAAACTATTAATTAATCTAGAAATAAAAGAATTGTTTTTATGATTGATAATCATAGCAAAATTATTAACATTGAAGATACGATAGACATGTTATCTGTTTTATTAAAGAAATTCATTTATATATATATACAACAAGGAAAATTAAATCCTATTAATAAAGATGATTGGCATATCGAAGGTCGTTATGAATTTAATATCTCGGTCACAACGGTGAATAAGTATATTAAGCAAGAACTCTTACCTGCGTTTCAAGAAGAATACCGGGGAATTAATAAACTACATGGGTTAATCAAAGGGACTATAGTTAGTTTAGAAGTAATAATGTAAATATAATTCAGGTCATAAAAAAAGCTCACCTTTTTTAGGTAAGCTTGTGAAGGGGAATATCTATGAAAAAATGCTTTACAGCATGATGAACAATTAATTTATCATTTAATAGTGAAAAAAAGATGAAAATTAACCACACTAAAAGGACATATCATAAGATATACCCTTCTAAGTTTTTTACTCTGTATTTATTTAAAAATGCATAATCATGGTTTGATTTGCCCTTGGATCAATAAAACTAGCTTTACCAGCATGTTCTCTTGTCATCATGACCTTTCACTTGAAAATTAAATATTTAGCCCTCTTTTTATCCATACTACTTTTGTTTGGTTCTTTAAAAGAGGGATTTTATTTCTAAATTTTCTTTTAAGTACCTCTATACTTGAACTGTACAATATTTTATCTTTTAAATGATTATTTTTATCTCGCTTTTTTAGTGTATATGCTGGATTAAATGATAATGTCATTTTATAAAGCATCTTATCTTGTTTCTCTATAATTGCTTGATAGGTCCCTAGATAATGACCCAAATCATTATAATCTCTAATTTTCCCCATCCATATATCCAATTTAATCACCAATTAACTAATAAGTTAGAAATTCAAATCTCATTTGAAGTACTATTACTAAAATTCAGTGAAATATTCTTATGAACTTAATTTCCAATCTTTTTAATAATTTTCGCTGGATTCCCTCCCATCACTACATTGTTAGGTACGTCTTTAGTCACTACTGAGCCAGATGCAATAACAACATTGTCTCCTATCGTCACTCCTGGATTTATCACTGAACTTCCACCAATCCATACATTATCTCCAAAAATAATTGGTTTTGCGTATTCCTGTCCTGAATTCCGTTCATTTGGGTCAATTGGATGAGTTGCTGTATAGATATGTACACCAGGACCAAGTAAACAATTATCTCCAAACCTCACTTTACAAATGTCTAGGATGACACAATCAAAGTTTGCAAAAAAGTTTTCGCCAACAAATATGTTATAGCCGTAGTCAACTCTAATATTTGGTTCAACATATACGTTTTCCCCAGTAGAACCGAATAAACCTTTTAATAATTTAATACGCTTATTACCTTCACTCTCTAAAGTTTCATTATATATTCTAACCTGCCTTCTAGCATGTTCTCGATCCTTTCTTAATTGTGCGTCTGCAGGATTATACATTTCTCCACCTAACATCTTTTCTTTTTCAGTCCTCATTATTTAAATCCTTTCTTTTAACCCTTACTTATATTGTGAATTCCAAACTAATTCCTAATTATAAATACATATTTTCTTAAGCTAATCTGCCTCTTTGAGTAGCAATAAAATTCATTATATGTTGTTTTCCAGGTGCTGCGTGAATCGCTCCTTTTACTGAAGCAGTAAGTGCCCCACTTGCATTAGCAAAGGTAAGCAATTGTTGATGGTGTTCACTCACTTTTTGACATAGATTTTCGCTCGATATATCAATTGCAAGCAATTCAGATAAAAAACCACCTATAAATGCATCACCTGCCCCGGTTGTATCTGAAACAGTTACTTTAAATCCTTTATCCTCAAATTGTTCTCCATTTTTCAAATAAATAATGGCTCCATCTTTTCCTTTTGTATAAACTACTACTTTTACATTGCCAACAAAAAGAGAGTTAATAGCTTCTCTTTCTCGCTTAATATTGGTTATGAAAAATAATTCTTCATCCGATACTTTCACGATATTTGCTAAAGGTAAAAAGTCTAGAATTGTTCGACGACAGCTTTCTTTATCAGGCCACAAGGGAAGACGAACGTTGGGATCAAAACTGACAATCCCCCCTATTTTTTGAAAACTATCTATTACTTTTATATGAGTTTGTTTCATTGGACTTTCGACTAAATCTACAGAACAAAAATGAAGAAGGTCTCCCTTATCAAACCATTCTACTTTCACCTCGTTTGGTAAAAGTAATAAGTCAGCTGAATTCTTTCTGTAAAAACTGAAGTCCCTATCTCCCAATTTATCTACAGATACGAATGCCAAACCGGTCTCTCCTTCATTACATCGGATAATGTATGAAGTATCTACCCCATTTCCTTCAAGCACATCTACTAAATAATCACCAAAGCTATCATTAGCTATTTTCGTTAGCATAACAGAATTCCCTCCATATTTTGCAATCGCAATTGCAACGTTCATAGGAGCTCCCCCAGCCACACGTTCAAAACTAGTAACTTCTTTTAAAGACTTTTCTTTTTGAACAGGAATAAAATCAATTAGTGTTTCACCAATACAAAAAACTCTTTTCAACATCTTCACCCCAAAACAATGAACAAGTGTTTGTACACTTGTTCATTCATAATTTATTTCCAGATATCTTTTAACTTCCAATATGTTAATTCCTTAATCCTTACATCCTCAACATCTGCAAACACTTCAATGCCTAATCTATCTTCAGTTGGATAAATCCGACTTGTCATAGTTGCTTGTCCTTCATTTGCAAATACTTCAATAGAGGATCGATCAATGAATATGCGTAAGGAAAGCTCTTGATTTGCTGTAAGAATGGTATTTCTCACACCGTCTTCAACTTTACCACACTTAGAACAATCGAGTTTCAGTGTTTGTTTGTCTAAGTGATACGTTAATACAGTCTCTTCCTGGTTAATTCCACGAATTCTTATTCCAACCGACTGAGCGTTACAATTAGTTAAGTCAAACACAGCTTTTATTTCAAGCAAATCTTCGTTTGTTTCTATTAAATAACTATTAGAAATCACATTGGTAAGTGTATTATGTTCAACCTCACGCAATAATTTTAATTCTTCCACAGGATTCATTAGAACTTTATCATTCTCTCCTAAGGTAACTTCACGTGGTAATGTAAGTGCCCCACACCATCCATCTTCTTTTGTTGGCATATCTGATTCCCACATATCCATCCAACCAATAGCAATTCGACGCCCTTTTTCATCTAATAACGTTTGAACGGCATAAAAATCATGTCCATTGTCTAACTCATTAAATGATCCGTGGATAAACTCGTTTGTTTCGTAATTGTAATCTCCAATTAAATATCCTGTCTGGAATAGGTTGTTATACAAATCTCCATCTTTTTTAATACCTTGTGGAGAAATCATAAGAACGTATTTTCCATCTAATTCAAAGAAATCTGGACATTCCCACATGAATCCTAGTTTTTCATTTCCTTTTGCCAATACACCAATGTATGACCACTTACGTAAATCTGGAGAACGGTATAAAATTACTCTTCCTATATTTTCCTTTGTTGAATTTCCTACTACCATATACCAACTATCTTTGTGTTTCCATACTTTAGGATCACGGAAATGATGACTACTATCCATAGGTGGTTCAGGAATTACTGGATTTTCTATAATCTTATGAAATGTTAAACCATCGGTACTAACAGCAAGATTTTGATTTTGGTAAAATAGATCTTTTTCTTTGTCCATATAGTGATGACCTGTATAGATCAAAGTTAATTCACCATTGTTATCTACTGCACTTCCAGAAAAACATCCATCTGCATCACAAATATCTCCAGGTGCAAGGGCAATGGGTAAGTGTTCCCAATGCACAAGATCTTTACTTTTTACATGTCCCCAGTGCATTGGACCCCAGTTTTCATCGTAAGGGTGATGTTGATAAAATACATGATATTCTCCTTTGTACTGTACCAAACCATTCGGATCATTAATCCAGTTGGCAGGGGCCATAATATGATAACCTAACCGATAACGGTTATTTACTCTTTCTTTTGCAGCATTCAATGCTTCTTGCGCTTGTTGAAGTTTGTTTATTGTGAACATTCTAACATCTCCTTATATAACTTGTTTTATGTCTTTTATATTTCCTTCTAAATCTTTACTTTTATTAGGATTTAATAAAGTGAACATTGAAATAATAGTAAAACAAAGGACCATTATTCCAAGAATAAGATAGGTATGACGAAACCCTATCATATCGTATAATTTACCCGCAAAAGGTGATAATAGAGATGCACCAATTTGAGAGGCAGCCTGAAATCCAACTAAATATAGAACAGAAGATAGTCGTGTATCGAAGTTAGCTGCAAAATATTTAAAAATAGCAATCAACATAATTGGTAATTCTAATGCATGTATTAATTTCATTGAGGAAATACCAATTGGGCCCACTACAAGTCCTGACCCAATGATACGAAGTGCCATTAGAAGACCGGCCAATAATAATCCGTTTTTGGCTCCAATTTTATTTACAATAAAAGGTGCAATAAACATCATTCCAGCCTCTAAAAATACTTGAAAAGAACTTAAATATCCAAATACTTGATTTCCCATGGCTTCATTTTGGAATAAAGATGTATAATAAATTGGAAATTGTTGATCGTAAACACTATAAACACACGTTACCCCAATCACATACATCATCAAAAACCAAAATTTCTTTAAGAGAAAAAGTTGTCCAACATCTTTTAATTTCACAGATTCAGCTTTTTCCAATTCATAATTTGTGACTTCTATTTTCACAGATAGAATAATAGCAACTAAGATAATTGCTGAAACAGATGCCACCCAAAAGTTTATATTGGGATTAATATTAAACAGCTGACCTGCAAAAAAAGTGGCTGACGCCCACCCTAACGAACCCCACATTCTAGACTTTCCGTATTCAAAACCGTATTTACGGCTAACTTTTTCAACATAGGTTTCAATGGCGCCAATACCAGCAGAAATACCAACTCCTAAATAAATAGCTCCAACAGCCGCGCCTAAAATTACATTATATTTTAATAGTGGTCCATATATATAAATATAGAATGGTCCTACCAATACAAGCAGTAAACTAATAAAAGATAATATATTTTTCTTTAAACCTATCTTGTCAGAGATATAACCATATACAGGCTGTATACACAATGCGAAGATAGCGTTTACAGAGAAAATTAAACCTGTAGCTGATCCACTTAAATGTAACTCTTGCTTTAACCAAATAGGAAATAAAGAGGCGCTAGAAGACCAAGTAAAAAAGAAAAAGAAAAAATAAGCACTTAACTTCCAATAGAGAACTTTTGAACTTTTCATGTTTGTTGCTCCTTTAACTAGATAGATAGAATCCTTGAAACAAAAACTGAAAGCACTTTCATATTCATTTTATGTCAACCGGTTCCACAAGTCAATATGTTTATGTCAACCGGTTGACATTTTTTTAAAAAAATTACCCATACATAGATATTGTTTTCGACACAATAACCTAGTTTTTTCTTATTTGATACCTGTTCCTGAACCACCAATCCCTTCTAAAATATAACGCTGAGCCACTATATAGATAAGAATTAATGGGATGGTGGATATTGTTAAAACTGCCATAACTTGATTCGTGTAAACTGGCTCCGTACTATTGATGGCTGTAATTGCCACTTGAATCGGAAATTTTGACTTGTCTGTTAAAACCATTAAAGGCCAAATATAATCATTCCAACTTCCGATAAAGGCTAAAGTTCCAACTGTAGCAACAGCCGGTTTAGACATCGGGAGCATAATTCTCAAGAATATTTGCCAGGTATTTGCTCCATCCAATTTGGCTGACTCAATAATTTCTGCTGGAATAGCCATAAAAAAGTTTCGGAATAGATAGATATTGAATGCCCCTGCTAAGGCTGGCAGAATTACAGCAAGACGAGTGTCTACTAATCCCAGTTTGTGAACTATAGTAAATTGTGAGATTAAGATTGTTTCTAGTGGTACGATTAAAAGCGCCAATAAAAGACCAAACAGCACTCTTTTTCCATTAAAATTCAATTTAGCGAAAGCATAACCTGCCATCCCGTTGATAATAACAGAACCTGCTGCTACGCATAAACCATAAAACAGGCTGTTTATTATATAACCAATCAGGTGAAAACGTGACAGAACTTGCTTATAGGATATAAACCAATCTGACGGATGAAAGGAAGGTAGGAAAGCCTTAATACTGTCCATATTATTATAAACTTCTGCTTCAGGTTTCATTGAAGATGCAATCATCCAAAACAACGGAAATATAAATAATATCGCCAGCAAAACTAAACAAATGTATTCTAAGATTGTTAAAGGTCCGAATTTCCGTCTCATTAGTCATCTTCCTCCTTCACTAATTTCCGTTGCGCTAGCGTAACTAATCCGATAATTGTTCCAAATAGAAGAGCAATCGAACTAGCATATCCAACCATTCGATCCGTAAAGCCAGTTTGATAAATGTAATATACAACCGTCATCGTAGAGTTTACTGGCCCCCCTTGTGTCATAACCATTGGTTGGACTAATAGCTTAAACGCACCAATTAATGTCGTAATAAATATAAAAATAGAGGTTGGCTTTAATAATGGTAATGTAATATAAATAAACCGTTGCCATTTATTCATTCCATCTAACTGTGCGGCTTCGTAGACATCTCCGGGTATATTTTGCAAACCCGCTAGAAAAATTAACATTTGAAAGCCAGCTCCCTGCCATGCTGAAACAAAAACAATTGTAAACATAGCCTGTTTAGGGCTCGTTAAGAACGGTTGAGCTGAAACACCAAAATAAGTGAGTACATTGTTAATAATTCCTTCATTTGGATTTAACAAATAAAGCCAAAGAACTGAGATAACAACGAGCGACATTACCACAGGACTAAAGTAAGCTACTTTAAAAAATGTGTTAGCTTTACGTTGTTTGTTTAATAGGAGGGCCAGCCCAAGAGCTGCCCCTATCTGTAAAGGAATTACCCAAACGACAAATTTCAGTGTATTCGCCAGGCTTTTCAAGAAAATAGGATCCTTAAATAAATTGATAAAGTTATCTAATCCTACAAATTTACGCATATCGGGTGTTAAAAGATAATAATCTGTAAATGCATAGTAGACGGACATAATAGCTGGAATAATAAGAAACAGCAATAAAAGTAATAATGCTGGTCCTAAAAATGTATAAGCTACTACATTTTCTTTCCATTTAACTCTATTTTTGGTCTCTTTTTCTGTTCCTGGGAATGTGTAAACAGTCTTATTTCCTTTTAATCCAGTTTTAATCATAATGCCTCCTTCTAGCTGCTTTTATCGATTAGCCTTATCGATAGCTGCTTGCATTTCTGTAGCACGTGTATCTAAGACTTTTTTAATGTTTTTGTTTTGATCATAGAAACTGATATCATCAATTGTTTGTTGGAAAGCACGTGTTACTTGTGGATACGCTGGTGTTACTGGTCGTGCGTGTCCTGATTTCTTTAATTGCTTCATAAACACATTCATTTGATCAGAAAATTCTTTTGTAAGTACTTTTTCAGAAGAGTAACGAACCGGTAGTGCTGCAATTGTACGACTTAATTCTAAATTCGAATCTTTATTTGTCATCCAATCTACTAGTTTAGCAGACCATTCTTTATTTTCAGATTTCTGTGTCATTGCAAACTGCCAACTTCCTGAAGGTGAAACTAGTTTCTTTGTTTTTGGTGATACTGGATAAGGCATCACACCATAGTCAACTTTTTGAAAGTTTGTTTCCATATCCGTTACTGTCCATACACCACTAAACTTCATTGGATACTTTTCTGTTTCAAAAGCTTGTTTGACTGGAGTACGCGTCGTATAACCTTCTTTTAGCATCGTTTGAATAAAAGTCATGGCTTCAACACTAGGCTTTTTATTAAACACACCTTCAGCTTTGGTACCATCTTTTGAGAGAATTTCCCCGCCTGCAGACCATACAAATGGCGTTAGTGCATACGTTAACATTTCATCTTTTGATTGTAATTGCATATCGATAGCCGGTTTATTATATTTTTCTTTCAACGTTTTACAAAGAGCCATGAATTGATCCCATGTCCAAGGATTATCAACTGTTGGTAACGTATTTAAATCAACGCCTGCGTCTTGTAGCATTTTTTTATTGTAGTAAATTCCCACGGACGATTCACTTGCACCAATCGCATACAATTTGTCTTTGTATGTTCCTTGTTGTTTGATACTCGGCAGTAAATCATCTTGATCTTTCACGTAATCATCTAGTGGAGCAATGATTCCAGATTTTGCATAAGCAGCTGTATTTGGACCATCCAACGTAATAACATCGGGTAATGTATCAGTTGTCAACGCTGCGTTTACTTTATCTTCATACCCTCCGCCGTTTCCACTACGTGGAATAAATTCAATTTTAGCTTTAACATTTTTAGATTCATACTTCTTGTTAAAAGCATCTACTCGTTTTTTATACACCTTACCTTCTTCACTATCGTCTGATACGTGTACCCACATTGTAACCATTTGTTTGCCGTCACTACTTACGCTTTTACCTTTACTACAACCTGCTACAGCAAGAATTAGTAATAAAGATATACCTACTAAAAACCATTTCTTCATACGTTCCAGTCCCCCTTATATCTCCTTATTCAAAACAAATATATAAAAGCGCTTTCAAGGAGTATTTTATGTCAACCGTTTACATATGTCAATCGGTTGACATGTTTTTTTTGAAATATCAAACTTTTCGCTCCTACCCTTAAAACGAAGGTATAATATATTAGAATATATGTATTATCAATATCTCGTTCATAATAAAAGTTAATGTATGTTCGATATATGCTAATGGTAATTAACCCCTAATTCTTGCACATGGTAGAGATATTTTCTACAATAAGTCCGTAACAAATAAACTTTAATTAATTAAAGTGTTCTTCGAAATGAACTATTTCACAATATGAAATTTTTATTAATAAGGAAATTGTAAAGCTATCAAAAGAGGAATTAATTTTAATTGACATGAAGTGTCTGTATAATGATCAACAAGCTATTTTCCTAACCTAATCAAAAAATTCTTATGTGACTAAAAAATATAAACGCCTATTTAAATAATAAAGATAAAAAATCCTAATATAATATTAACAAGTGATATTTAGTGGGATAGGAGGAAAGATAATGAAACCTAATATCCATGATGTAGCAAAGGTTGCAGGAGTTTCATCAACAACAGTTTCACGTGTCTTAAATAATCGAGGTTACATAAGTGAGAAAACAAAGGATAAAGTTTATAAAGCGATGGAAGAAATTAATTACTTCCCAAACGATTTAGCACGTTCTTTATTTCATAAAAAAACAAATTTAATAGGATTAATTATACCCAATTCAAGTAACCCGTTTTTTGGTGAGCTTGCCTTTCATATTGAAAGTATTTGTACTTCACTAGGTTATAAATTGTTGCTTTGTAACAGTTTAAACCGTATGGATAAAGAGGAAAAATACTTAGAAATGCTTATACGAAACCAGGTAGATGGGGTCATTGTTGTAACATACAACCGAGGAGTCCTAGATTATCATAAACAAAATTTACCTATCGTAGCAATTGATCATTATTTGTCTGAAAAGATTCCTGTTGTAGGATCCGATAATTATGATGGAGGGAAAAAAGCTACAGAATTGTTAATAAAGAAACAGTGTGAAAATATTATTCATATTAATG
>Ga0209795_10001615_pt1 | contig 13626 bp, 15 predicted proteins | sample AgamicOrMarz_FD_187166 | JGI IMG/M metagenome (GOLD analysis project Ga0209795, IMG submission 187166) | Agave microbial communities from Guanajuato, Mexico - Or.Ma.rz (SPAdes) (version 2) | ecosystem: Host-associated > Plants > Phyllosphere > Phylloplane/Leaf | place: Guanajuato, Mexico...
TTGTTTTTACATTATTCATAAAAGTAAATGGTAAAATACTTTAGTAAAAATAGTTTTATCATGTATATACTTTGTAGAAAAAGTTCACATTTGTCGTCACTAAGTGTAAATATAAAAACATATATTTTTATAAGTTGGTTTCATCATTTACATAAAATTTATAAATATTTTCGAACTGTAACCACATTAAGATATTAGAGAATCAATTACTAATTAATGAAGATAGAAAAGAAATGTTCTTTATAATTGGGGGCACTAGTGATATTATCACCATTGAAGATGTGATGGAAATGTTATCTATTCTATCGAAGAAAACAATTTATACATATCCAACAAGGAAAATTAAATTCTATCAATAAAGATGAATGGCATATTGAAGGACGTTACGAATTTGATGTAGAAGATGTGGTTCGTTTACAAGAAGAGAAAGAGCAATTTTTGATTGAAATCAAACCTATATTATTGACTGAATCTTCACACGAACTTATGGAGTTATTAGAGTCTGTTCTTGTCTCAGAGAAAATTAACAAGGGTATCCGTGGCATTTATATTGATAGCGATTTGGAAGGGGTACGAGCCAAAGTAACAAGCGATTTGAAAGAAGAATTGCAGCAAAAAGCGAAAGAATTAGGCAAAAGGAATATTGAAGAATTGTTATTATATGCTGTAAAAAAATTATAAAATTGAATAAGAAAAGAAACTTCTTAACTTTATCTCTTTAATGTTTTGAAAAAAATAAATCCACTGTCTGTGAAAATATGAAAGTACGGTAGATATGGCAACTATATAATAGGAAGAAACTCATCAAAAAAATTTTTATTTTATCTATCAAACTCGCATTAAACTAATGAAAAGAGGAAATACTGTTTGCAAAAGAACTATAAAGGAGATAATGACTTATGGAAAATAATACGTCCAATGAAATAAATCAAATTGAAACAAGCATATCTGATGAAATTTTAGTTGAATTGTTTTTGAGTCAAAGTATAAAGGAATTTAAAAAAGGTAAGATTCTTGAGGAAATTGATCAGTCCTTAAAGAATAAAAATGAAGAAGCTTTTTTGCGCTTAACCGATGAACTTACATCCATGTCTTGATTCCCTCCATGTTTTTACGGTTTGGCTTCAATATAGGTAGGATACTCAGTAGGGTGATGTATTTCTGTAATGATTAGTACATAAGCAAACACAAAAAATATACTAATTGCTCCTATTGTAAAGACAAGGCGAAAAAACTTTTTGATTTTTCTGTGTCTTTGAAACTCATAGAAATCAATAATGTTATTCATAGAAATTCTCCTCATTTTATTTTTAAAAGCATATTATAACAAAAAGGTAAGACTTCCTTATGTATAACTCATAAGGAAGTTTTATCTTCAAAGCCAGCACAAATTCTTTTTGACTAAACATATCTCCTGTTAAAAGGAAAATTTAATAATTTTTTTATTAATAAAAAATTGATATCTTCTTCTTGATACAAGAGAGAAGATACTATAGAAGAAACTCATTGAAAAGAAAGCTTTATTCTCCTATGTAACAAAGTTTTCTTTTTAATGAGTTTTACACAACACACGTAAAGTAATTTATTTTTAGTGCCAAAAGCTCATTTTATTTGCGAGTTATTTAAGAATTGTATATAATTTTTAAATTTATTTATGAAGGGCACAGTTATTATTAAAAACAGATAAAATTACTTTTCTATACAGCTAAAAAAACAAAATGCTTAATTAGTGTACCAAACAGTTATATGTTTTTTATTTACTGATTGTTTTTAAGTTCAATCTAGAGTAAAGAAATCACTTATTATACCGTTTCTCAGTATCGCAAATTTTTTTGAAAAAGGATTAATTAAAATAAATATTTAATCCAATGATACAAATGATTAGATAACTGCAAGATGATATTATAAGAATTCAATTTCAATATTAAAACCATTTTTAAACTTATAATATTTCATCAAATAAACGCTTAAATGCCTAAACGCTTAACTGCATTAAAGTGAAAGGGTGAAAATTATTTTAATACACTAAACTTTTTAGTTAACGTTCTAATTTCTTCATCTTCTCCGGTAACTATTACTCCGACTGGTTTTGTCTCTTCTAAAGTACTAGTCGTAATTTTTTCCTTGTATACATCAAACTCATTATTAAGTGTTTGTCCAGTTTCAGAAAAAACAACACATTTTACAGAGCTTTCATTATTAGACAGACTTTTACTAAAGTTTGCTATCTGATTTTTACCACCTTTAAGTATAACTGTACTATATTTAATACCAGCATGTTGTACATTATTCTGATCTATAACAGGTTGGTCAGAATACAGATTAGAATTATTCATAACTAATTGACCCATTAATAATGCTGTAACGTTTGCAGCTGCGCCCATTTCTAAGTTCTTATCTACGATAATTGCTACTCTTTTCATTTTATAACGACACCTCTAATTCTTTTTTTGTGAAACAAATCCAAGGCATATCTATCCCTTTTCTTAAAACTTTGTAAACATGTAAGTTATAGTGGCTTGCACAAATTTGATTTGTGATAGCTACAGATTTGTTGGAATTATTAAGCAATTTAACGCACGCTTCGGAATTAGAAGAAGCTTTTTCTTGTCTTTTGAAAGACAAGTTTACTTCACTAAGTAAATCAGTAGTGGCAGGGTGATGGTAAATAAATTCTACTTCATCAGGCATAATTTCATTAGTTCCAACTAACACCAAGGAAGGGATTTCCTTTATAAAGGTTTCTTTTACAGAAAGTTCCTTATCCATAATAAAACTATTAATCTTAGGGTACGCGCCTGGGACTAATAAACAAGTTAAGTTCCCTTTCTTTACATCTTGGGCTGCATACTCAAATAAAGAATAAGGTTTTATTTGAGAAGCTTTATTCCATTCTTTCGCCACATGCATACTACAAGTTAAAAAGCCATTTGTATCACCTAACGTCCCAAGTGTAGAATAAATATAATTATTTTTCAAGTTAATTCCCCCTAGATTTAATCATTTTATCCAAAAAAACATAAATTTGTGAAATTTTCTCATTTATGATAGTATTCTAGAGTGTTGTTGTCAATTGATTTATTAGAAACTTCACAAACTATTAAAAATTCTAATATTTTATAAATATTGATTTAAAATTTTTTAAGAAAGAAGTGTTGATATGGAAACTCTTATTTATATTTCAGACTTTCGCTTACCAAATCGTTTAGAATTCATTGCTCCCTTAAAAAAATATGGTCAACTAAAGAAAATCTTGTTAATTGAAAAGCAATATGAGGCATATGGAGCCATACCTGAGGGAATCTTTGACAAAATAATCCCGATTTTAGATGTTACTGACAGAGTAAATATTTATCCTATAGTTCGAGATATTCAAAAAAAACATAATATCATTGCAATACTAACTCCTGGAGAGAATGCTATTGAAACAGGAGGATATTTACGTTCTAAATTAGGGATTCAGGGTATGCAACAAAATCAATCAGAGGCTGTTCGAAACAAGTGGATTATGAAAGAAATGGTTAGACAAAGAAATGTCAAGACATGTAGCTCGGCGATTGCTACTTCATCTGCAGATTACGATAGGTTTGTAAAGCAAGTGGGTTACCCTATTATTGTTAAACCTTTAAGTGGTTTTGCATCGATTAATACTTTTAAAATTTCAAGTGCAGAAGAATTATATTATTATCTAAATACATACAGAAAGATAAATCAAAGTGATTTATTAGAAGAGTTCATTCATGGTAAAGAATTTCATTGCGATTCAATAGTGCATAATGGAAAGGTTGTCTTTTCTTCAGTTTCTCAATATTTATATAACTGTATAGATATAGCTAGAGAAAACAAGCCACCTGCGAGTATAACTTTTCCCGTAAGTGATGATTCTAATTTTATTAAACAAATTAAAGAGGTTAATGAACAAGTGGTTTCTGCATTAGGTATCAATAACTCTGTTTGTCATGGCGAGTATTTTGTAACTTCAGCTGGTGAAGTGGTATTTGGAGAAATAGGGGCACGTATAGGTGGTGCCGATGTAATGCCTCCTTGTATAAAAAATACTCATGGCGTAGACTTTTTTGACGCGGTTGTAGATTTAGAACTTAAAAATTTTCAACTAGTCCAAACAGAAACGGACCAAAAGTATACAGGAATGATATGTTTGCCTTCCAAGGAGGGAACTGTAAAAGAAATTTCTTCTGTTAAGGATTTCGCTGACATTCCTGGAATTGTAGACTTTAACGTTTACTATTCTGTTGATCAACAAGTAAATGGCGTAAACGATACAATGACAAGGGCTGGTTTTGCCATTGTAGAAGGGGAAAATTTTGACGATTTAAAAGACAAATTATTAGGAATATATAATAGATTCAATATAATCACTGTTTAAGAAATTAGAAAAAGTTGTTGAATTTAGATATTTTACATCACGGAGGTAACAGTTAGTGTCTTTAAATCCATTATCAACTTATAAAGGTTTAGCCCCTAGTGTTTATTTTTTATTTATAGCTAGAACTATTAACAGTTTAGGGGATTTTGTATATCCCCTAATCACTATGTATTTAACGCTGAAGTTAGGGATGAATGAAAATCAAACTGGTTTCTTTGTTACGTTAGCAGCTATTGCTGCAGGTCCAGGGGTATTATTAGGTGGATATTTAGGAGATAGGATAGGAAGAAAAAACATTATAATTGGTGGGCAATTATTCGCATCTATTCTAGTTTTGGTTTCTGTATTCTATATAAATACTCTTACTGTAGCTTATTTGTTGATACTATCAATGTTTTTTATGAGTGTAACACGACCTATTTACAATGCTATGTTAATTGATTTGACCCAAAACGATGGTGAGAGAAAGTCAGCCTTTTCCTTATTGTATTTAGGAATTAATATTGGAATTGCAATAGGCCCTCTAGTAGCAGGGGTATTTTTTGAAGACTACCTTAAAGGGGTATTTATCGGAATTAGTCTGTGCACGTTCATTTCTACTTTACTAATTATATTGTTTGTGAAAGAAAGCAGAATTTCTAATAATACTTCTGAGGTTATTTCGAATTCGGTTGAAAGTAAAAACTCTTTTGTTGTTTTATTTAAGAGACCGATTCTATTTTCTTTTATTTTACTTTCAATTTTAAACTTTTTTATTTATATACAATATTCTTTTAGTATGCCTTTACAAATGAATTCATTATTTGATCAAAAAGGCCCAGCATTGTATGGTTCTTTAATGACAGTAAATGCTATTAGTGTAATAGTTTTAACACCGATTCTAAATTCTTTAACTAAAAAGATGTTGCCAATTCTAATTATTGCAATAGGAGCCCTTTTTTACGCATTAGGTTTTGGGATGTTTTATGTTGCAAATATATATTTTTTAATATCAATTTGCACGATCATATGGACTATCGGTGAAATTATGGTTCAAACTAATCTAAACGTATATATTGCCAAACATTCTCCAGCTTCACACAGAGGGAGATTTAATGGTTTTCTATTATTTATTGGTTCTTTAGGTTATTCCTTAGGTCCTTATATAATGGGGAAGTATATAAATAAGTTCGGTGTTAATTTGGCTTGGCCTTTAATTTTTTTAATAGGAATAGTATATGCTTTATCAATGTATGTTCTATATTATGTCGAGAAAAAATCTACACATAAAAAAAGCTTAACTAACTTAAAAGAGCATGCTTAACTTTTATATTTATTAAAGATAGGGGATTCATTAAACATGTTGAGTATATCCAAAGAAATCTACTCTAAAATTCAAACACCTTCAAAAATTAGAGAAATTTTTGAAGAAAGCAAAGAAATAAAGAGAGTAAATGGGAATGATGGTGTTTTTGACTTTTCTCTTGGGAACCCAGTAGTGGATCCTCCTACAGAATTTCTTACTGCTCTAGAGGGCATAGTCAAAGAAGATATAATGGGTAAATATGGTTATATTAATCACCAAGGCCTTTTAGAAACAAGAGAGAAGGTATCTCATTATTTGAATGTTAGGTACGATAGTAAAGTATTATCTAAACATATTGTGATGACAGTAGGAGCTGCTGGAGCGATAAACGTATCCCTAAGAAGTATTATTAATGATGGAGATGAAGTAATTTTATTGACACCATATTTTTTAGAATATGATCATTATGTCCACAACTGTAGAGGAATTGTAAAATATGCTCCATTAGACAGAAATTTTGACATAGATTTAGAAGAAATTAAACAAGCTCTATCACCTAAAACCAGAGCTATTATTATTAACTCGCCTAATAATCCTACCGGTAAAATATTTAGCACAGAAAAGATGAAAGCACTGGGTGAATTACTTAATAATCATGAAAATGAACATAATTCAAAAATTTATATGGTCTATGATTCGCCGTATGAACAGCTTTTATATAACGAAAAATTTTTAAATCCATTTCAGGTTTATAATCGTACTATATATATTGGCTCTTTCAGTAAAGATTTTGGAATTGCCGGAGAAAGACTAGGTTACATAGCAACAGATTGCAAAGTTGAAGACGTAGATTTGTTAATTTCAGCTTGTGTGTATAATAATAGGGTCTTAGGATTTGTGAATGCTCCTGCGTTAATGCAGAGAGCTATTAGCAAAATGGATAATCTCATTGTTAATCCTGAACCCTATAAAAAGAAAAAGGAATTGATAACTAATATTTTAAAAGAAGCTGGTTATAAATTTGTAGAACCAGATGGTGGAATCTTTTTATTTCCTAAATCACCTATAGAAGATGATCTGAAATTTTGTCGGGATTTAGCACAGAATCACAATATCTTTGTAGTACCGGGAAGTAGCTTTGGGCGTAAAGGTCATTTCCGTTTATCATTTAGTACTTCAGATTCTTGTATTCTGGGGGCAGCCGCAGGATTCAGAGAAGCTTATGAGACTTTCATGAAGGAAAGTTGTGTTTAAAATTCAATATAAGATTTTTGCTTAATATGTTTTTTATGATGATTTATTGATCCTTTTTAAATTTTTATTGAGAAGTAAACCCTTTAGTAGATGTATTCTTTAAGGGTTTACTTCTTTTATATTTGTTGAATAAAACTCACAATTTGTCGTCATTTAGAGTAAATAGTAAAACTAATTATCTTAACGAAATACTTTACTATTTACTCAACATAATTACTGTTATCGGCAGTGCGAAGAAGACTATTTTTCTTTTTGGAAGACCTTTTTTAAAATCACTGAAACAATAAATAATGTTATGAAACCAAGTGTTAGTCTAACTAAATGTGTTAAAAGCCAACTATCTAATATATTTAAATTATCTGTTAATTTTATAACCACTAACATAACAAGAAATCCTACAATATAATCTTTTTTCATTTTTTATCCTCTTTTCCAGAATATTCACTGATAGCATAATGATATCCTAACAGATAATAACTCTTAAATATTCAGGAAATACTTGGTGTTTACTTTTAACTAATCCATCCTGTTAGCCAATGAGGAAAATGGATACTGCAAGCAAATCTAGTTTACATAAGTCTGTTTATAATAATTAAAAAAGTTCGTAAATGTATACGTTTGTAGTTAACATAAAACCACTTATCGGAAATCAAATAAGAAGAAGCCTTTGATACTAGAATGGCTTCTTCTTATTTAATTTCTATTTAATATGATTAGCATATGGATCATATATTCCAGTTAACAATAGAATACTGATGAATAAAGCAATTGTTCCTGCCATTAACAATGCATTACTGATAATTTTATACTTTCGTTTACGTGAGGACAAACCCCATAAAATAAAAATAATTGCAATAAGTATTAATATAACTCCTAAGCCAATATTCAAAATCTTCTCGCCTCCTGGAATAAAAAAATACGTCTTTATTTTCAATTACCATAATCAGGTTCTAGGCAGGTAGAAAACCCTTAAGGCATTGAGCTTGTAACAAATTCAATTAGCAAAGCACCCATAGCTAATACAATTGTTAATAAGGTAGAACATAATACAATTCTTTTATTAACTATACTTTTCTTATCTTTTAAAGATAATTTTAAATAAATAAAATATATGAAAATCCCCAAAACGATTGAGATAACCCAAGTAATTAATCCAATCTGTGTAACTAACTTTTCCCAATCAAAAATCCAGAAATATAAAATTAATAACTGAACTAAAATTAATGAGATCGATAGTATCTTTAAAGTATTTCTCAATGTAAAATGCCCTCCATAAATAACTTTGAATGATGTAGTTAATGTGTAAAAATAACAACATTGAACATTTTACCATAAAAAGGTTAATATGTACTTTTGTTACATCGATAATATATATAAATCTAGTTACCATCATGTGCGTTATCGGAAATCAATTATTCCAAGTATTCTTCAGTTAAAGCAGGATTTAAGTATCGAGCCATACCAGTTTTCAACTTACTGAATCCTACTTTACAATAAAATTCCTCATTACCTGTTGTGGCAACAAGATGAACACAAGAAATATCCTTAAGTTGAGCAAGTAGGTCACCTATAATTTCTTGTCCAATTCCTTTATGTTGATAGGTGTCTTCAATCACAACATCATAGATGGCAGCATTAAATACTCCATCTGACATGGCCCTTCCAAACCCTACAATTTTATCTTTATCATAAGCGATAGTTACTACATTGCTTAAAGTGAATATCTTTTTAATTTTTTCTTCATTATGTTTTTTCCACCCTACGGAATGATAAATTTCTTTCATTCGTGACCAATCAACATTCTCTGTAGTATTTAAAATTGAAATATTCATAGGATCTACTCCCTTTGTTTTTATATAGCCGATTTAGTACTATTTCTGCTTACAAAAACAAAACTCCTATATTGTATTCTCCATACATTTTTAGTTTACATAACAGGTATTATCAGAACCAATAAAAGAGGAATGCTTAAAGTATTGAGCTAAAAGCATTCCTTCTCTTTCCTATTTTACTATCTGTAAAGCTTACATTTTTTATCAATCGTTCCATTCTTCACAAAATAAGTAAGATTTTATCTAAGGTAAAGCATCTGTTTAAACTATATCATCATTGATTAAATCCCCAGTAACTGACTGAATAAAAATATTCTTCGCAATAAATATTTAACCCAAATTCAAAATTAGGGTCAACTATATAAAAATGTGAATACATAAAATCATTGTCCATAAAGTCTGTTATGTTATTATATAAATTATTAGTTAAACCTTTATCCAACATAATATTACCTGTTACATTGTTCATTCCATGTCCGATAAGGACGTTATGTTCTTTTGGAAAAGATATAGCATTTCCTAATTCATTTAAGATTTTTTTCAGATGTTGTTTGTCTAAATATACTGCACCTGTCTTTTCAACCAGCTTATGGAAAATTAAAAGGTGCTTATGAGATAACCTAATACTCCTTGATAATTCTCCGGAAAGATGTTTATTGATCTCATTACTATTAAAAGAATTATATAGCTGAAATATCTCTTCATAACAGACTTGTTCCTCCAATAATCTGTTATGTTCATTTGTTTCTTTCCTACTTTTAAAATCTTCAATTCTTAATTTATAGTTGAAATATTTATCAAAAAGAGTAATAACATTTTCTCTTTCGTTTCGTACATGGTTTTGTTTTAATAATCTTTTCATCTTCTGCTGTCTACTACTATCCATAAAATTCTCCAACTTTAAAAATTCTCTTAATTAAGAGTTCAGTTATTTAAATAATATCAATGTATTTCAATGATGTATACCATATAAACTTAGTTACCATAATCACCATTATCGGAAATAAAAAGGCCTTTATAATTTACAAAGGCCTTTGAAAAAATTGTTTATTTAAGCTTAAAGAATGTAGGTTTATCGGAGATTCTCAAAAAATCTATTTACCTATTAAAAAAATTTTTTATAGCTTCTAGACGTATCCTATGCCCACAATCTTCACAAGTGTATTTCCCTTTCATATTCTCTTTAACTAGCTTATATTTCAATGTGCCTTCATATACTTTGAATTTTTTTCTGCAACTTATACAAATTACTTCATAATAAAAAATTTCAAATCCCCCCCTTCTTAAATTTAATATATGAAACAAAGGATTTATATTTGAATTTTGGGCAAACTACTCAAGATGCATTACAAAATCAAAAATCCCACATGATTAAAGAAAAAAACTACCTCTATTGCAAAGGTAGTTTTTTCTTTTTTAAGCTGTATATCATATACAAAGGTAGTTAACATAATGCCATTTATCGGTATGAAATAGAAAAGACGCCTTTTAATTTAAACATTAAGTAATCGCTTTCAATTTTTACTTTCTCAAAATGATTTGATGGGTTATAATAAATATCTACAAAATATTAAATGATATGTAAGTAACAAGCAATTACACCCTTAATATTTAGCAAAAAGAAAAGCCTACCTCTGACAAATCAGGTAGGCTTTTCTTTTTAGTACATAAGTTATCAATAACTTGAGCAAACTACTCAAGATGTCGCCAAACATCGACTCGTGCAACTAACTATACAACCGAAAAAGCTACTAATACCTGTTTAGTGGCTTTTTCTGATTTTAAAATGTATATCGTATAGATTTTTAGTTAACATAAAACATTTTATAAGAAGCAAAAAACCTGTATTTTCAAATACAGGTTTTTTCATATTTCTCTTCAAAATATCTATTTAAAAATTATTATTTTTAATAAAAATCATTCATTTCCTACCTCTATAATACCACATTTTTGTATTTTTTTCCAGTCTAGTATTTAAATCTTTTTTCAATAAAATACAGAATAGGATTGGTATTCATATAAAAGAAATGGGGGAAGAATTTAAAGGTAGCTAGTGAAGTAGAAGTTATAGAATTAAAAATTGCAGCACTTGGTGACCAGATTGTATTAAATCCTACATCTGAAGGGGTTTCCTGTGGTAAAAGTAATATAAGGTTATGCCACAAACGGGCCATTTTCTGGAATAACCCTTTAAAGGTAAAATAGTATTTGAATGTTAAAATCAAATGTAATTGCAAAAGGAGATTCATAAATGAAAGAAAACCAAATCAGTTTTACTGCGATGATGACAGCTTATATTCGAGGTATTCACTCAAAATATGCAAACCATAAAATTTTCAATGACTTTTTGGCATATGACCTAATTCCTGAAGAGCAAAAAAAATTAATAGAGGAGATTATGCCAAAAGAAGCTTTAATGAATTCTACAGCCTCTATCACCCGTTCTCGATACACAGAAGATTGTTTAATGAAGGCGATTGAAACTGGTGTAGAACAGTATGTAATCTTAGGTGCTGGCTTAGATACTTTTGCATTTAGATATCCTGATTTGTTAAAGAGTCTTAATGTATTTGAACTAGATCATCCTGCGACGCAAAGTTTTAAACGTCACCGTGTCGATAAGGTGGGTTGGGATCATCCAGAAAACCTACATTACATTTCTATTGACTTCACTCGAGAGGATATAGTAAATAAACTCAATTCATCACTAAACTATTCTGCCTTATCCAAAAGTTTTTTCAGCTGGCTAGGAGTTACAATGTACTTATCCAAAAAAGAAGTATGTAAAACACTGGCTAATATACCTAAAGTGACTCCCTCTGGGAGCATGATTGTATTTGATTACTTCAGCGTAGATGAATTTAATGAGGAAACTACTTCCACTAATTTGCAAAGGAAAGAAAAAATGATGAATAGGATAGGAGAGCCAATGAAAACGGGTTTTGATCCAACTAGTATGAAGCAAGAAATGGCAGAACTCGGATTGAAGTTGCTTGAGAATTTAAGCCCGACGGATATTGAGAAACGATATATGACAGAATTAAATGTGAACTTAAAGTCGCATAAAAACGTGTACTTTGCACTAGCTGTAGTTGAATAAGCTTTATTCCGAAAGGGCGCGACTGTTGAAGATCAATGGGAAATTTGTTTTCGCTGATAGTGGAGATATTTAAATCGTTGTTGACAGTTAATATTACTTTCGCTCATCGAATTGTAATTTTAGATGGAAAACAAAAGTTAAACGCGACAGACACACTTACTTATAAAATAAATATCAACCAATTTGGAATGCCAGAAGCTTTAAAAAACTCTAATAATCAAATTATAAAATTAGTTAAATATAATCACAAAGAAGAATAGTTATGCTGTATGCCTTAAAAAGAGCTTGAACGTATTAGTTGAGGCTCTTTTTGCTGCGTTTGTAAAGAAAAAATCCTATTGCTGCTCCAAGTAAAGCTATGCACTATCTTGAGCTAACGCTTACGAAGCTTGCAAACCTTCACGTTCGTTTACCATACCTATCTTCTCCTAGCAGTATTCTGGACCATGCATTTATCCTCTGTTTCCGCATTTCCTCATGCAACCGACAGACTCGTTACCAAGAATGCCGTTTCGGATGGAGATCATCTTCGCGTCTAGATGAGTGGCGTTAGCTACACTGTAAGAAAGCGACTTCTTGTCGCACCATAATGATGATGTTCAAAAAGCCACCTCTATCGACGACCAGAGGTGGCTTTTTATTTTGGGTATTAATAGCAATATATCTTAAAAATCACTGATTTAAATGGATATTAATTGAAATTATATGGAACAAATAGTAAAATAAACGTGTGACAGTAAAGTGTAACTATTACACATTAATGTAAAGGAGGTTTATATGAATATATACACAGCAAACGAGTTAACTGAACTGCTTCAAGAGTATGATCCTACTCTTAAGTTACGCACGATTCGTTACTATACACAGTTAAGTTTACTCCCTCCCTTGGAGCTTGTTGGGAATAAGCGTGTCTATACGGATAAACATTTAATATATGGTAAAGCCATTCTTACACTCACAAGAACCGGAGAGACGTTAGGCAATATTCATAATGTATTAAAAGATCTTTCCTATGAAGATATTGAACGTGTGGCTAATCAATTAGAGTTTATTAACTCAGAGAATGTCCTTCATCAAGAAACCCATCTAATAAATGCCAGTGTAGCTATAACATTGGATACGAACCTTTCTCCAGCCATGAAACAAAAGGTTATTCAATCAGTTTCACAACTCTTTCCCAATGGAGACAGTCATAATGGAAATTAAGTTAGCAAAAGAAAAAATGGAGAATGAGGAAGGGCTGAACTATATACTGATCCATCTCCAATGGACCGAAAGAAAATACGTTCATAAAATTGAGGTACATCATTCTTCTCATTGTGCTACAGGCTTAAATTTTAACCAGCTAAAGGAGAATGAGAAGGGAGCTCTTCTAGTAAATCGGTTAATTCAACAGGAGTGTATTCTTCTTGAATTATTTACGGAAACGTATAATCCAGAATCGATAGAAACTTTATCTGTTTCCGTTCATTTTGAGGGAAGTGATGGTGTTGAAAAATGTATACAGCAATCAATTATCATTCCCTTAGTTGGTGAAGACGAAGCATATGAAATTCCTATCAATGAAGAAGTAGCAAACCTTGTAAATAAATTAGTAAGAGAAGATAATTTGATTTCAAATATAGGGGGGCAAAGAATGACCTTAATTCCTTACGTAGTGGAGCAAACAAGCCGTGGCGAACGTTCTTATGACATTTACTCTCGCTTACTCAAGGACAGAATTATTATGTTAACAGGCGAAATTACGGATGAAGTGGCCAATAGTGTT
>Ga0209795_10001619_pt1 | contig 13612 bp, 9 predicted proteins | sample AgamicOrMarz_FD_187166 | JGI IMG/M metagenome (GOLD analysis project Ga0209795, IMG submission 187166) | Agave microbial communities from Guanajuato, Mexico - Or.Ma.rz (SPAdes) (version 2) | ecosystem: Host-associated > Plants > Phyllosphere > Phylloplane/Leaf | place: Guanajuato, Mexico...
GCGCGGTCGAATGCGCGAGCACGCCGTACACGGCCTGGATCACGACGATCGCGACGTTCAGCGCGACGGCCAGCGCGAACGCGAAGCCGTGGCCGGCTACGGGCGCGTGGTGATGATGATGGCCGTGGGCGTGGGCGTGGCCGTGTGAGTGCGAGTGGTTACTGCCGTGGTTGTGGCCGTGGTTGTGGCCGTGGTTGTGGCCGTGGTTGTGGCCGTGGTCGTCGTGGTGGTGGTGTTCGCCGTGACCGTGACCGTGACTGTGCGTGTCGTGTTGCCCATCTTCTCTTTCTTCGATTGTCTTCATGGCAGATCCAATGCGTCGTCACTGGTAGGCTCGGCGACGTGTTCAAGCATGCCGGCCAGCATCGCGCTGATGTGGCGATCGGCGGCGAAATAGAAAACCTGTTTGCCCTGCCGCTGCGCCCGCACGATCCGCGCCGCGCGCAACAGCCGCAAATGATGACTCACGAGCGACGGCGACAAACCGAGCTCGTCGGCAATCGCACCGACCGCGCGCCGGCCGTCGACGCAAGCGAGCACGATGCGCAGCCGCGTCGGATCGCCGAGCAGGCGAAACAGATCGGCGAGCGGCGCGACGCTTTTTGCCGCGTGCGGCTCGAAGCCCGCAGGCGATGGCGCAGAGACCGTAGCAGGAATCATGGCAGCGTACATATGAACAGGTATTCACAGGTTAAGCGAAAGCCGCGCAACGGGTCAAACCGGAGCGAGCCTCCGCGAGTGTGGGAAAATGCGGCCTCTGCCTCACCCGACTACCATCCCCCGTCATGCAACCTGTATTTGACCGCGCTTTCGCGGCGCATCGTGACGGCCGCCTCGACGACGCCGAACGCGGCTACCGCGCGACGCTCGACGGCAATCCCGCGCACGTCGACGCGTTGCATCTGCTGGGCGTGCTGCGCCACCAGCAGGGCCAGCACGCCGAAGCCGCCGAGCTGGTGCGGCGCGCGGTCAACCTGCGCCCGCAAGACGCCGCGCTGCAGCTGAACCTCGGCAACGCGCTGAAGGCGCTCGGCCAGATCGACGAGGCCATCGACCAGTTCCGCAACGCGCTGACGCTCGCGCCGTCGTTCCCGATGGCGCACTACAACCTCGGCAACGCGTATGCGGCGACGGGCCGTCACGAGGACGCCGCGGACGCGTTCCGCCGTTCGTTGCACCTGCAACCGGACGACGCCTCCTCGCACAACAATCTCGGCAACGCGCTGCACGCGCTCGGGCGTCACGAGGAAGCCATCGCGTCGTTCCGGCGCACGCTCGAGCTGCGCCCCGGACACGCGGGCGCGCTGAACAACATGGGCATGTCGCTCAATGCGCTCGGCCGCGCGGACGAAGCGATTCCCTGCTTCAAGGCCGCGTTGGCCGCCGAGCCGCGCTTCGTCGCCGCGCACTTCAACCTCGCCAATACGTTCGACGCCACCGGCCGGCACGCGCAAGCCGTTGCGTCGTTCGAAGCGGCGCTCGCGTTGCAGCCGAACCTGCCGCCCGCCATCTACGGCATGGGCAATGCGCTGGCCGCGCTCGGGCGCCACACGGAGGCGATACCGTATCTCGAACGCTCGGTCGGGCTCGATCCGCAATTCGCGCTCGCCTGGCTGAGTCTCGGCACCGCGCACCAGGCGCTGGGCGCGCACGCCACCGCACTGCGCGCATTCGATCAGGCGTTGCGCTTGCAGCCCGATCTCGCGTCCGCGCATATGAACCGCGCGCTCGCGTGGCTCGCGTTGGGCGATTTCGCGCGCGGCCTGCCGGAATACGAATGGCGTCTGCAAACCGTCGCCGAACCGGCCATCGAGACCGTGCCGCGCTGGCACGGCGAGCCGGCCGCGCAGCGCACGCTGCTGATCCACGCGGAACAGGGTTTCGGCGATACGCTGCAGTTCGTCCGCTTCGTCCCGCTGGCCGCGCAGCGTGCCGCGCGCGTCGTGCTCGAAGTGCAGCCGCCGTTGCTGCCGCTGCTGGCGCCGGTCGCGGAAGCGTGGCGCGTGACGCTCATCGCGCGAGGCGCGCCGCGCCCCGCCGCCGACGTCCAATGCCCGTTGCTCAGCTTGCCGCTCGCGCTCGGCACGACGTTCGCCACGATTCCCGAGCGCACGCCTTATTTGAGCGCGCCGCCCGCGTATCGGCGCAAATGGCGCGGTTCGATCGGCGGCCAGGCGAAGCGCAAGATCGGGCTCGCGTGGTCCGGGCGCATCCAGCAAAACGAAACGCGTTCGATGCCGCTCGCCGCGCTCGAGCCGCTTTTCGCGCTCGAAGGCATCGACTGGATTGTGCTGCAGCCTCACCTCAGCGCCGAAGAACGCGCGGCGCTCGACGGGCATCCGCGCGGCGGGCATCCGCGCGCCGGCTCGATTCATCGGTTCGACGAGCGGATCGGCGACTTCGCGGATACGGCGGCGATCATCGAACGGCTCGATGCAGTGGTGTCGATCGATACGTCGATTGCGCATCTCGCCGGCGCGCTTCGCAAGCCGCTGTGGCTGATGCTGCCGTTCGCGCCCGACTGGCGCTGGTGTCACGACGACACGCGCAGCCCGTGGTACGCCAGTGCGAAGCTGGTGCGCCAGCCGCGGCCGGGTGCCTGGCGCGAAGTGGTGGAAGCCGTCGCGGAAGAACTGCGCCGCGGCTAGCGTCGTGCGTTGAACAAAGCGCTGAACAAGCGTTGAATCCGCGCGGAAATCGCGAGTCAGGCAAACAAACAAAAACCCTGCAGCGAAGCTCGCGTGCAGGGTTTTAATGACCGTCTCAATGCGACCCCGCGTTCCGTCGAGCGCGGGGTTTTCTTTTATGCGCCGATGCCGCAGCAGGCGTCAGCGCGCGCCACGCCTCACGCGCCCTTGTATTGATTGCGCGATTCAGGCGTGCGGTACAACACGAGCGTCGCGATCAGTCCGCAGATCGCCGCCACGCCGAGGAAGAGACCCGGCGCCGCCTTGTTTTCGGTGGAATGAATCAGCAGCGTCGAAATGGCGGGCGTGAAGCCGCCGATCGTCGTCGCGAGACTGTAGGCCAGCGAAAAGCCCGCAGTGCGCACTTCGACCGGCATCACTTCCGTCAGCGCGACGACCATTGCGCCGTTATAGCTGCCGTACAGGAACGACAGCCACAGCTCGACCGTGAGCAGACGCGCGAACGACGGCTCGGCGACGAGCCATTGCAGCGCCGGATAAGCGCTCACGATGGTCAGCGCGGTAAAAGCCAGCAGCACCGGACGACGGCCGATGCGATCCGACAGCGCGCCCGCGAGCGGCAACCAGATCAGATTCGACAGGCCGATACACACGGTGACGACGAGCGTGTCGATCGCCGACAGCTTCAGCACTTCCTTGCCGAACGTCGGCGTGTAGGCGGTGATCATGTAGAACGACACCGTCGTCATGATGACCATGCCCATGCCGCCCAGCACCGTGACCCAGTTCGCGGCCATGCTCTTCATGATCTCGCCCATGCCCGGACGATGCTTGCGCGCGGAGAACTCCGCGGTTTCCTTCAGCGAACGGCGGATTATGAACAGGAACGGCACGATCAGGCAGCCGATCAAAAACGGCACGCGCCAGCCCCATGCGCTCATCTGGTCGGCGGGCAGCGTCTTGTTGAGCATCACGCCGATCAGCGCGGCGAACACCACGGCGACCTGCTGGCTGCCCGACTGCCACGCGCAATAGAAGCCCTTGTTTCCCTTGGTGGCAATTTCCGACAGATACACCGACACGCCGCCGAGTTCGACGCCCGCGGAAAAACCTTGCAGCAGCCGGCCGAACAGCACGAGCACCGGTGCGAGCACGCCGATCGTCGCGTAGCCTGGAATGGACGCCACCGTGAGCGTGCCGAGCGCCATCAGGCCGAGCGTGAGAATGAGCCCCTTGCGCCGGCCATGATGATCGATGTACGCGCCGAGGACGATCGCGCCGAGTGGCCGCATCAGGAAGCCCGCGCCGAACACGGACAGCGAGAGCATCAGCGACGCAAATTCGCTGCCGCTCGGAAAGTAGGTCTTGGCGATCGCGGACGCGTAGTAGCCGTAGACCATGAAGTCGTACATCTCAAGAAAGTTGCCGCTGACCACGCGGAACACTGTCTTGACCTTGGATTCTTCCGACGAAGAAATAGCGTGGGACGCTGTTGACATTGACGTTCTCTGATAAGCCCACGCCGCGCGAACGACGGCGATCTGGCAGTTGAAACGGGCCGCCTTGTCGAACTGGCGGATGCCACAGGCAAACGGCCGCTGCGGATAGCGCCGCGCCAAGGGGCGCAGCATTTTGCAAGCGAAGGCGCTGGAGCGGTATCAGGGTAAACGTTGTGAACCGCCGGGAGCCGCGCCGCCACATGTTACCGTCGATGGCACTGTTGCGTATTCCCTACATTTTCATTACAACCAGCGCGGCGGCGGGCGGCCGCTAAAATTGCGATTCAGCCATTCCCGTCGATGCCGTTCCCATCCTTCCCACGCTTCCCATGCCTCTCATGCAGACCGCCCCTGCCTTGTCGCTGCGCACCGCCACCGTCGCCGACACCGCGCTCATCGCGTCGATTCACACCACGAGTTGGCGCGCCACTTACCGTGGCCTGCTGCCCGACGCTTTTCTCGACGGCGAGGTCGCGCAGGAACGCGCGGACTGGTGGCAGGCGCGCATGCGCGCGCCGGGCGGCGAGCGCCGCATCGTGCTGATCGCGGTGCTGGACGACGAGCCGATCGGCTTCGTGTGTGTCGAGCGTCAGCCGGAGTCCGCGTGGGGCGTGCTGCTCGATAACCTTCACGCACTGCCGGGCTCCCAGGGAATCGGCGTCGGGAAGCTGTTGATGCGCGCCGCCAAAGACTGGGCTCGTACGCAAGGTGAGACGCAGCTGCATCTGTATGTGCTCGAAGGCAATATGCCCGCGATCGGCTTTTATGAGCGGCAAGGCTGGCAGTTCGCCGGCGCGGAACCGGACCGCATGGGCGGCGTGGACATCACTGCGCTGCGTTATGTTTATCGATTGGACGGGGCTGGCGTTTGATCCGCGTTTGACCGACGTTTGTCGTGTCCGTTAGCGCAGATCCAGGAAGTATCCGCAGGTACTTTGCGAAGCTTCCGAGCGTTACGGCGTTTCATTCCAGCGCATCATCTTCTCTTCCCGACGATGGCTTTCCACGCACGGCGCCGATGCGTCCTTCGCATGCGTGCGAGCGCGTGTTGGTGGGTTGCTGCGCCTCTGCGCTGTTGCCCTCGCATGCACGCGCGAGGCGCTTTCGCGTGATGTTTTTGCGTAGCGTTTTTGCGTAGCGCGCCGAGCCCCTCGTCACCGACCCACGGATGCCCAGGCGGCGTCCCTCCCCGAGGCGCTGCAAGAGAGCGATGTCCACCACACCGTTAACCGTAGTCGAAGGCGCGATGGCGTTGCCGCGCTCGCGCCCGTTCAATGATGTGCCGGCGCCATTTGGCCGCGGCTGGACCTTGCTCGCGCCATGCTATTCGCTGGACAGGGGGCTACACGGGCTATACCGCGCGGTCCTCGAAACGTTTGATTTGAGCCAGCAGCCGATTCGCTCGTTTTGTCGATGGGTGGCGCCGGAGGGTCGGCGTGAGGATGCGGTAGTTGCGATGGGTGTGGGGTCGGTGGGTGGCGAGGGGGCGTCGCGGATTGGCGAAGGGGTGGAGGCAGAGGCGTTGGAGGTTCCGTGGGGGGTGGCGTCTGCGGGTCCTGCGGGTCCTGCGGGTTCTGCGGGTTCTGCGGGTTCTGCGGGTTCTGCGGCTTCGGTGGCTTCGGTGGCTTCTGCGCGCTCGGTGGATTTGGTGCCGCCGGTGGGTTCGGCTTGGACGGATGCGCCGTTGGTCGCCGACGCATTGCCTTTCGCACATGCTGCCGTTTCGCCGGATGCTTGCGCAACCGAGACAACACATCCTCCAGAAGCCGCGCGGCGCGCGCCTCGCGCGCTATTCCCGCCGCGATGGGCGCTCGCGGGCGGCGTCTGCGCTGTGAGCGGCGCGGCACTGCTTACGTGGATGGCCACCTATGACGGCGCCTCGCATCCGCGCAACGGTCACGACATGAAATCCGCGGAAGGAGCCGTTGCCGTCCCCAACACGATGGCTGCGCAAACTCCGTTGCGCCGCGGCGCCGACAGTTCCAACAAGACCCACGAAGCCGTGCGCGCGAAGCCCGCGAGTGCAGCTTCCGCGACGCAGCTTGCGCATGCCGCGTCGGCGCCGGAAGCGGGCCGCGGCATTGTCGTCGGCGCGACCGCGGGACGCCCGGAAACAGCAAAGCCGATCGAGCCGCGCATGCCGGCAGGCAGGTCGATCACACGCGCACGCGAGCAGCTTGCGGCAAGGAAAGACGGTCGTCATGTGGACATGCAACGGCATCTTGCAGACGGCGCCGCGGTGAGCCATCGGCGGTATGCAGCCGTCGACGCGTCCAGCATCGCAGCGCAAGCGACCGCGCCGCGAACGATCGTCAAGCCGTCCGTTGCCGGTGCATACTCGCCGCTTCGGCCGGCGCAGTTGGGCACGCACGATTACGCGTCGATGGACATGAGCGCGGGCGTCGGTAGCAGCGGTCGCGCGCAAGCGGTGCAAATGGCGCAGTCGGCGCAATGGCCGCAAGACGCGGAAGAAGTCCAGCACGCCCGAGACGCCGAACGCCGCCGAGACGCTCAAGACGCGCAACCCATAGAACAAGCGCAACAAGCGCAACAAGGGAAACTGGCGCAACAAGCGCAACAACCCCACCCCCCCTCATCCGCGAATCCATCGCCGAACACCAGCCCGCAATGGATAAACCGACTCTCGCAGCGCCGCGTGACCGAAGTCCCCGACCAATTCACTCGATAGCCCTGCAACGCGCGCCATAAAAAAACCCGGCTATCCAAGCCGGGTTTTTTCGCACTCCAACCGCGCCTTTACTTCTGGCCTGGCAGACCCATCTCCATCTGCCGTTGCAATAGCATGACCTGCCCTTGCACCTGCCGCAGTTGCGCCTGTGCGCGTTCCTTCTCTTCACGCAACGCGGCTGCTTCGTCCTGCGTCTGGCGCTGATAGTCGTTGACCTTCGCCTGCTGTGTGCGCGCGACTTCCAGATCGGCTTGCAGGCGCTTCGCCCGGTCTTCTGACAACGCAATAACGTCTTCGATGTACAGCTTCTGCGCCTGCAACTGCGTGCGGCGAATCTCGACCTCGGCAAGCTGCGCGGTTTGCTGCGCGAAGCCCGCGTAAATCGCCTCGGCCCGGCCCGCATCCGCCGACTTGATCACCCGCCAGAAATGCTTGTTCTGAAACAACGCGACGTAGTACGTCAACTCACGTGGATAGAAAAACAGGCTCGCGCCATAGCTGCCGTTGTAAGTGGTGCGCAGTTCGCTCAGCTTCGTGTCCTGAATCATCTGCATCAACTCGGCGACATTGCCTTGCACTTCCACCGCCGACGACGAACCCGAAACCGAAGCCGACGACGCGGATGAAGCCGACGAACCCGACGCCGCATCGCGCAGCGCGTCGGCGACAGGCTGCGGCGTCAGCGTATTGAGGGCCGGCCGTGTGCCGACGATCGGCGCGGCCTCTTCGCCCTGCGCGGCAAGCACAGACCCGCCATGCTGCAACAGCAGACACGACGCCGCGAGCAGCAGGGCGCGCCGTACCAATAAGGGGTGCTTCATATCTGCATGCTCCATGCGGATCCAAAAAACAGCCTTGAATTATCGCGCGGATTTGTGCTTAAGCGAAGCATTGAAGCGTCGCAAAATTGGACTTTAAATCGAGATAAAACTATGGTGTCCGAATTAGGCGACAAAGACGCTTATCGCGAAATCTGAAGAGAGCCGGATGTGAGAAAAGCGCTAATCGCCCGACTCGGGGCGGCCAAAAGCAAGATGTGTAAATAACCGTCAACGGCATAAAAAACGAGGCGCCACCTGGACAGTAGCGCCTCGAAACGAATCAGATTTTCTAGCGGCCGGGCCGCGGTCCGGTCAGGTTACGTCGCATAGCCGCGCGGGCGAAGCGCCCAGGATGTCCGTCGGCGCGCCGGGCGTGCCGCGTAAGTGGCGACGAGCGCGGACGCGCAGGCTGGATGCGGCTACGGCGCACTCGCCTAAAACCGCGTTTCCCGCGCCACCCGCAAGAAAGTATCGAGCAGCGGCGTGCAATCCAGCAGCTCCGGCCCGCCCGCGCGATGAAACTCCGGATGCCACTGCACGCCCATCACGAAAGGCGCGCGCCGATAGCGCACGGCTTCGATGATGCCGTCGGACGCCGACACCGCCTCGATATTCAGATCGCGGCCGAGCGTCTTGACCGCCTGATGGTGAATCGAATTGACGATCACATCGCGCCGCGCCGGGAACATGTTCGCGAGCGTCGACCCGTCCGGGAAATGGATCGCATGGCGGTGCTGATCGTAATCCTCGTTGACGTGCGCGCCCGCGGTCGGCACATCGGTCGCAATGTCCTGATACAGCGTGCCGCCGAACGCCACGTTGATGAGCTGGCAGCCGCGGCACACGCCGAGCACCGGCTTGCCCGACTCGATGAATTCATGCAGCAGTTCCAGCTCGTACATGTCGCGCACGCGGTCGCCGGGCCATTCGGGGCGGGTCGCCGCTTCCGCATACGACTGCGGCGACACGTCCGCGCCGCCTTGCAGCAGCAGCCCGTCGAGATGCTTCGCGTAATCGCGCAAACGGATATTGCTCGGATGCAGCATGCCCTGGTGCCCGACCGTCGGAATCATGAATACCAGCACGTCGCGCGACATCACCCAATGTGCAATCGATTCCTCGAGGTATTGCAGCGTCTTGCCGCGCAGCCCTTTCGCGCCGGGCTCGGGGTGAAAGATGCGCGCCGATACGCCGATGCGCAGCGTGCGCTGCGTGATCCGCTGGCCGGCACGGTCGAATAGCTGCCGCGCGCGCGCCGCGATGATGCGGCCGAACACCGACCACGCCGAATCCGTCTGCTTCAGATAGCGCGGCGGCGAAGGCGGCAATGCATTCGGCGGCGGCGGATTGGTCGCGCTGAAGTCGGGCGCCGCGCCGAAGCCCGGCGGCGGCGAGCCGGCGGGACGCGCGGTGGACGCCGTGGTGGCCTCGGCGTCGAGGACTTCGTCGGTCGAGGTGATCAGTTCGCCTTCGATCGGTTCGCTCGTGAGCGGCGCCGCGCCGCGAGGCTGTGAAGACTGCGTGGGCGGCGCGGGAGGAATGGACGACGCGGCGTCGCGGCCGCGGGTCGTGCGCGCATCGCGTTCGTGGACGGCCGCTTCCTGCTTCGCGACCGACGCCGCAGCGGCACTGCGCGCTTCGGCGGCGTCGCGTTGCTGGGCCGTGCGCCTGTCGACGGGCGTCACGGTGGACGCGCTTTCGGGAGCGTCCGTCGACGACCTCGCCGTGGCTTCGGACGAGCCTGGAGGCGCGGAAACCGGCGATGAGACCGACGCACCGCCCCCGGACGAAAGAGCCGCCGCGCGCCCCGCCGTCGATGAGGATGACACCGCAGTCGAAGTCACGGAGTCTTTCACCGGCGACTGAATGGCATCTTCATGCGAGAGGGGCAAGGAAGCCGCCGGTTCGGCGGGCGCTTGACCAGGCGTTGTTGTGGTGCCAGGCGTTGCGGACGTCGCGGGCGTTCCCGACGTTGCCGAAGTCCCCGGCGTTCCAGGTGTTCCCGCCATCCCCGCCGTCACCGAAGATGTCGAAGTTCCACCGGCTTGACCGGCGTTTTCAGGTTTGTTTTCGCTCATGACTGTCGGAGGGGCGCCTTCCACGCGAACGAATGAATATGCCCTGATTATCCGCCAGCGTGCCGGACCGGGCAAACGCGCACACAATTGCTCACATTGTCCGGTCGCGCGGCCCACTACCGTCAAACTTAAGGATCGGGCTGTTCGTCGAAAGTTTCGCGCAGCGCGATTTGCATAGCCGCGTGAATCTTCACGCACCAGCGCCAGACAAGCGCGAGCAGCAGCGCCGCGCAGATCAGCACGACGGCGAGCAGACCGGTCGGCGGCAGAATCCCGCCCGACAGCGCGGCCACGAGCAAAAACACGCCGACCATGCAAACCACCGGCACCAGATCGGAGATCGCATAGCGCAGCGCGCTCGTGAAGCGCCCCGCCGTCGCCGGCTGCACGCTCACTTCCGCAAGCAGCAACGCGAGCGACTTGGTCTTGCGATAAACCGCCACGAGAAACGGCATCGACACAAGCAAGGCGGCGCTCCACAGCACCACACGCTGCATCGGCTCGGCGCTGATCCAGTGCGTCAGCAAGCTGCTGATGTAAGGCGCGCCGTAGGACACCATCAGAAAGATCGCAGCGACCAGTGCCAGATTCACCGCGATCTGCAGGATGATTCGCCGCGTCATGCTGAAAAGCGTCGGCTCCCCGCTTCCGGTGCTCAGGCTGCCGAGCCATTGGCTATACATGCCGAACACGTTGACCAGCGTGCGCGGCATAGCGTGAGCCAAACGGCGCGTCAGCGGATCGGCGGCGCGAATCAGATACGGCGTGAATAACGTGGTGAGCGCCGAGACAGCGACCGCGATCGGATACAGAAACGCGCTCGTCACCTTGAGCGTCAAACCAAGCGACGCGATGATGAACGAGAACTCGCCGATCTGCGAAACAGTCATGCCGACGCGCATCGCCGTGCGTCCGTCCTTGCCCGCGAGAAAAGTGCCGAGCCCGCACGACACGATCTTGCCGACGATCACCGCGACCGTGATCACCGCGATCGGCCACGCGTAGTCGACGAGCACGGCCGGGTTCAGCATCAGGCCGATGGTCACGAAGAAGATCGCGGAAAACGCATCGCGCAGCGGCGCGATCAGATGCTCGATGCGATGCAGATGCCGCGACTCGGCCATGATCGCCCCAATCAGAAACGCGCCGAGCGCGATGCTGTAATCGAGCTTGACGACGAGCAGACAGAAGCCGAAGCAGAAGCCGAGCACGGCGACGAGCAGCATCTCGTCGCTGCGGGCGCGCGCCACGTAGTTGAGCGCCCGCGGCACGACGAGAATGCCGACCACCAGCGACACCGTCATGAACAGCAGCAGCTTGCCGAGCGTGACGACGGCGACGCCCGCGCTCAACTCCCCCGTCTGCGCGATGCCGGAGAGCAGCACCAACATCGCGATGGCGAGAATGTCCTCGACGATCAGAATGCCGAACACGAGCTGCGCAAAACTCTCGCGCTTCAGGCCGAGTTCGGATAGCGCCTTGACGATGATCGTCGTCGACGAAATCGCGAGTATCGCGCCGAGGAACAGCGAATCCATCGGGCTCCAGCCGAACGCGCTGCCGATCTCATAGCCGAGCCACAACATCAGCACGATTTCGGAAAGCGCCGCGACGATCGCAGTCGCGCCGACCTTGAACAGCTTGCGCAGACTGAATTCGAGACCAAGCGAAAACATCAGGAAAACCACACCGAGTTCGCCGAGCGTCTTGATGGTCTGTTCGTCGTGGATCAACTGAAACGGCGGCGTGTACGGCCCGATGATCACGCCCGCCGCGATATAGCCGAGCACCACCGGCTGCTTCAGGCGATGGAACAGCACCGTGACGACGCCGGCGAGCGCCATCACGACCGCCAGATCCTGAATGAAGCCGATGCCTTCATGCATGCGTCCAATTCCTTACAAAAAGTAATGTCAACGAAGAGTGTAACAAACGCGCGCTCATCGTCGAACCCGCGCCAAATAAAGCGCGACACCTCGCTCGTCCGAGTTGCAAATGTTTTTGACACGCTGGACGCCTGTGAAATATCACCATAATATTTGCCGCATATTTCTTTGGAGCCAAGTGATGCAGCAGGTGTCTTTTCAAGTTCTAGATCGTTCGGGCGCCGCGCGCACCGCGTCGATCAAAGTGGACCGTCTGACGATTGCCGGTTGGGCCGGCCGCGACCAGGCCGCGATCGAGCATCACATTGCCGAATTGGCCGAACTCGGCGTGAAGCGCCCGTCCACTACGCCCTGTTTCTATCGACTCGGCTCCGAACTGCTCACGCAAGCCGAACAGATCGACGTGGTCGGCACGAAGTCGAGCGGCGAAGCGGAATGCGTGCTGGTGCAATCGGACGAAGGGTTACTCGTCACCGTCGGCTCAGACCACACGGACCGCGAAGTGGAAGCCTATGGCGTGACGGTCTCGAAGCAGGTGTGCCCGAAACCCATCGCGCGCGATGCATGGCGTTTCGACGATGTCCGCGACCATTGGGACCAACTCGAATTGCGCGCCTTTGCGCTCGCGAACGGCGAGCGGCGCGTCTATCAGCAAGGCAGCGTCGCGTCGCTGCTGTCCGCCGCCGATCTGCTCGCGCGCGCCCCGCTTAGCGAAGGCGCGGCCATGTTCTGCGGGACGCTCGCGGTGCAAGGCGGCATCGTCGGCATGGCGGACGGCGACGCGCTCGAACTCGAATTGCACGACCCCGTCCTGAACCGCACGCTGCGCCACGCCTATCGCGTGCGCGCGTTGTCCATCGTCGAATGAGGCACTCATGAGCAACCCCTCGCCGTCCGCCGCGCACCCGTCCGCCGACCCGTCCACCGACGCCTCGCTCGAAGCCGCCGCCATCCGCAAGATCACGTGGCGCATCATGCCGTTCCTGTTTCTCGTCTATGTGCTGTCGTATCTGGATCGCGTCAACATCGGTTATGCGAAGCTGCAGTTCACCGGCGACCTCGGCCTCTCCAACGCGGCGTACGGACTCGGCGCGGGGATTTTCTTCTTCGGCTATTTCGTGTTCGAAGTGCCGAGCAATCTGCTGCTGAAGAAGTTCGGCGCTCGCGCCACGATCGCGCGCATCACGATGCTGTGGGGACTGCTCTCGTGCCTGATGATGTTCGTGCGCAGCGAAACCATGTTCTACGTGCTGCGCTTTTTCCTTGGCGTCGCCGAAGCCGGGCTCGTGCCGGGCGTGGTGCTCTATCTGACGTTCTGGTTTCCGTCGGACCGGCGCGCGCGGATGGTCGCCGTGTTCATGGCCGCGATTCCGGTGGCGGGCATCATCGGCGCGCCGCTGTCGGGCTTCCTGATGTCGGCGCTGCACGAAGCACACGGCTTGCGCGGCTGGCAGTGGATGTTCCTGATCGAAGGCATTCCGTCGATTCTCGCCGGCTTCTGGGCGCTCGCGGTCTTGCGCAACACGCCCTCCGAAGCCGCCTGGCTCACCGACGATGAAAAGCGCGTGATCCTCGCCCGCCTCTCGCGCGAAAACGCCGCGGCCGCCGCGCAAGGCGCCGAGCATAGCCTCGCGGTCGCGTTGCGCTCGGGCCGCTTCTGGCTGCTCACGCTGATCTACTTCTGCCTCGTCACCGGCAATGCGGGCTTCTCGTTCTGGCTGCCGCAGATCGTCAAGGACCTCGGCGTGACGAACCTCGTCAGCAATGGCTTCGTCACCGCGATTCCGTATCTGGCCGCGGGCATCGGCATGATTCTGATTGGCCGCTCGTCGGATGTGACGGGCGAGCGCCGCTGGCATTACGCGGTGTGCTGCTTCATCGGCGCGGCGGGGCTGCTCGGCAGCGCGTCGGTCACGAATTCGATTCCGCTTGCGGTCACGGGTTTGTCGATTGCGTATATCGGCATTCTGGCGGGCTTCGGCATTTTCTGG
>Ga0209795_10001621_pt1 | contig 13609 bp, 12 predicted proteins | sample AgamicOrMarz_FD_187166 | JGI IMG/M metagenome (GOLD analysis project Ga0209795, IMG submission 187166) | Agave microbial communities from Guanajuato, Mexico - Or.Ma.rz (SPAdes) (version 2) | ecosystem: Host-associated > Plants > Phyllosphere > Phylloplane/Leaf | place: Guanajuato, Mexico...
TCCAGTGAAATTACCTTGAGTGATTTCGATTTCGAACAAACCAAGATCAGCAATACCTTCTAACGAATCATTTGTAAAACTAAAATCCTTACCAATTTTAATAACCTTTTTAGTTACCATTTCATCTACATAAACGTATATATCTTCATGTACTAAAGTTAAATCCATCCCAATCAACCCTTCCTAAGTAATAAAAAAAGAGGGAAATTCCCTCTCTTATTTTGCTGTCCAGTTACTTGAGCCTGTATCACTTTCTTTAATATAGAATGAAGTACCAGCGCCACCATCAGTACGCATATAGATAGAACCACTAGCAGCCTGAACTACTCCATTCGGATCACCTGTACCTGAATAAATTTTCGCATCTGTACTTTGTGGAGAAATAACATTTGCATGAAATTCACCATCAGTTTTCAATTTACCAACAGCCGTTCTATAAAGTTTAGTATCAGCAGCATTAGTACCGTCTCCCCATGACATATAACCATCAGCACGAACCGTTAATCTACTTTGAGCATCACCGAACAGTTTAGTTTGAATCGTTCTATCTGTTATAGCACCGCGCATATAAATCTTTTCTGTACGTTCAGTTCTACCATAAGTGATGATACTTGAGTCATTACCATTATCAGTAATTAAATTCATAACATTGTTGTTACCGATACTATCAGCGAATTCAACCATATCAACACGCGGATTATTAACAACTAAACCAAAACAATTTGTTCCTGTAATAAGAAATTTTTGTCCAGCTGTTACTTTATCACCAGCATAATAACCACCAATGATGTTAGGTTGTCTAATTTCGTAACCTGTACCTGTTGTCAAACCAATACCAAATATATGAGCACCAGCAGTAGCTAAAATTGTCACACCACTAAATAAAGGAGCATACGAACCATCTACTTTAACTTCGTAAGTCTTATTACCTTCAAAACGTGTTCCATATACATTAAGACCAAAAGTTACAGAAGTAGGGAAATTAGGGTTTTGGTTGACTTGTAAACCGACACCGCCATTACCAATTACATTACCACCAACTAATACGATGTTTGTAGGGTTTATGTTATAACCACCTAAAGCATTTCCATGAACATCTAGGTTGTCGAATGTTGCAGAACCCATAGCGTATAAAGCGACTGAATTAATACCCCAACCTTTATTTAAGAAAATTTTGGTATTTTCAATTTTTAAGTTATAAGCGTATTCATCTTTACCACCATCTGCATCAGCTAAAGGAAGGAATGTTTGCCGGTCTAATTTGATTCCGTCGCCACCACAACCACGAATATGCATATCTCTTAATACAACATCATTGAATGAGCGTAGATATAAACCACTTCCACCATTATCATTCCCGACGATTTCAAGACCTTCAACAACTAAACCTGTAATTTTACCACTGTGAGAACGGTTATACGCTTGTCCGATAAATTTGATAATAGAATTTCCGGTTGTAGCAGTTTGTTTAATTACAGTGTGACGTTTAGAATCACCGAAAATTTTAATTGATCTGAATCCGTAAGTTGTAGTGTCAACAGTGTCAGATGAATAGTCAAGAGCTAAAGATGTTACGATATACGTACCTCTAGGGAAGTAAACAGGTAATCCAAATGATTTAGCAATATCAAAAGCCTTTTGAACAGCGATTGTGTCATCTGTTGAATTATCGCCCTTTGCACCAAAACGTTTAACATTCATTCGGCCTAAGAAATTTCCATTTGCCATGTTCGGTACATATCTCCAAGTATCTGAAGATGATTCAGGAAGACTACCAACACCATCATGTGTACCACCACGAAATACTGTTCTTTCCCCAATAGTTACGTTTGTACAAGAAGAATCTAAATCGATATCATAAGGCAATGAAGAAAGTGTATCGAAAGTTGTGAAATCCCCTGTATCAGAAGCAGAAAGGACTTTCTTTTCTTCGATATGTTGATAAAGGTTATCAATTTCTAAACCATGAACATTACGAGCTTTAATCATCGTCTTACCATATTGTCTAACATCAATACCGTCAACTTTAACATTTTTCGAATCTCCATCAACATTAACTAAAAGACCTTCTAAACGTTCAGCGTATAATTTATCAACCTCTACACCTTTCACACCATAAAGATCAACCATTTTGAATCCTGTAGCTAAATGCATCCCTTTACCAGCACACAAGATATCACGAATAGCGAATGATTCACCTTTCTTAACATAAACACCGTACGTAGCTGTTTTAGCCATATCGTAACCATTTAAATTCAAGAAAGTTGAAGCATCAGGGCGCATCAAACGTAACCATCCTTCACCCATATTACGGAATGACAAGCGTTCGTAAACTGATTGGTCACAATAGTTGTCTCCTGATCCTACAATATCCGGTTGATATACAGCACGTCGAAGAGTTGAAAAATAACAATCTTTTAGGTTAATACTTGTATTACGCATTTCAATTGCATCAGTAGCATATGTTGAAGCGAAAATGTTTGTATATTTGGTATCTAATGTGCCTAGACCAGCGAAGGCAAAATTCTTTATCGTGAAGTTTCTCCATACTCCGCCTACTCTAACTGTTCCACTTTCAGTATAGTTAGTCGTGAACATAGCACCGGAATTCTTTTTAACAAATCTTGATACGTTACGTTTCTTACTGTTGAACAAATCAGCGAAGACAGGTGTAGCACCTTCTAGTGTTAATGGACTCAAGATATCATTAGCATCCATAGCGTTTGTATGTGTGTAAATTGTCTTGTTAATCTGATAATTTCCAGGAGGGAAAAATACCGTTCCACCACCATTTGTCATTACGAACACAATAGCTTTTTGAATTGCTACAGTATCGATTTCATCAGTTAGAGAAGTAGCACTAGGATAATCAATTTGAGCTAATGCTAGTGTTGAATACTTCTCACTTAACGGATGACTGTTACCATCACCAATAGCACCAAATTCCTTTACATCTACTCTTCCTGAACGGTTATTAATTTTATCGAATATCTCTTTTATTTTCTTTAATAATTCAGGATATTTGAGAACTGGAATTAAAGCCATTCTATAACCTCCTTTTAGTTATAAGGAAGAGGTATAATTAAATACCTCTTTTTAAATTAAACACCTAATGAGTAATCTATAATGAAACTAGTTTGTGTTCCTGTTGAATACCTTAATGTGTAACGAGGTGATGAATCTTTGAAAAAAGCAAATTTTCCTGTTGTTGTCGATGCTACAAATAAAGCTGAAGAGCCTGATTTAATCGCTACAGCTCCTGCTTTTGTAATTGTATAACCACCAACATCACCAGCATCGCCAATGATATCAACCATTCCGAAAATAGCCGGCAATGGATAAGAAGCATTAGAAGTACCGATAAGAGGTAAAGCGAAATCAGTAGTATCACTGACATACATTCTTCCTTTGATACGGAAATTATTTTTGATATCTTTCGTTATAGATACACCTGTTGCATCGTGTTTAGGTGTAATCACCGCTACATCTAAATAAGAAATAAGTTTATTTATGTTCGTTATTTTTATTTCTGAATCAGCTGAAAGATAAAGTGTACCAAAATTGTATTTATGGTCTTGATTTCGTGTTGTTTCTTCATGTTGGATAAAAACATTTTTAGAGTTAGAACCAACTTGAATAGGTAATGAAATGGTATTACCATTAACATCTGTTCTCTTATGACCAACAATTTTATTACCTTTCATACGTAAACCACTAACAGAATCGATGTTAATAAGACCTTTACAGAAGTTGCCTGAAGCTTGGATTCCATTATCGTCAACCGGATTAATGATAGTGTTATCTTCGATGATTAAATCTTGATATCTGTAAGTTCCTGCTGATGGTGGTGCTGCATCAGACAATTTAATAACGTCATAATCAAGTGTGTTAGAATTTTTAACTGTATTCTTTCTGATTGTTAATCCTTTAACTCCTGCTGTGTAATTACCAGCAGCGATATCAGGTGTTGGATCAGGATTATCGATAGCTCCAACGTATTGATATTCGAACATGCCACGTTTCAAATTATCACCGTAATTTTCTTCAATTGTTAAATTTTCAACGTAGTGTCTAGTTGAAACGATGACTGAAGCGATGCTACTTCCATTCAAAGTGCATCCTTTTACAGATAAATCTTTTGCCCAATAAAATTCAGCAACATGAACTTGCTGAGTTAAAGTAGCGTCATCAACAGTGATATGAACATTAGAAACCTTACAGTTGTTAGCGATTATCTCAACAGGGATAGCTGTGTTACTAGCTCCAACAAACTTAATTCCTATCGCGTTCTTCAAGTTCCAATCACTCACGACGGCATTTTTACAAGCTGAAAAATACGCTGTTCGTTCCACTGGATATTCAGCTATAACATCATTGATTGTTACAGTATCACATTTTTCAAATAGGAACGTGTCAGAACCAGCTTGCTTAAAGTAATTTTGAGATTGAACTTGTGTGTTGATATGCGTCACCTGCGAAAACTCAATATTCTTCGCGTAATTGCTATCTTGTACTTGTGGATCACTACCCCTCATATACAAAGGAAGTTCCACATTATAAAAATTAAGGTTATTACCATTAATACCATTCGACAATCCATTCGTCTGAATTCCATACCGATAACCATTGACAGTGATATCACGTAATTTCAAATTCGTTACAGCACCTAAACTAACTGCCACGCTCGCTCTAACTGTTCCATCTGAAGCTGAAAGAACAGAATCGAATACAACATTTTCTAAAGTCACATTATCGATAGTTGAAGTTGCTTTAATAAGTGGTTTGAAATTTGTGTCTGTTTTTGTATACGTATTTTTCGAAACGATTTTAACATGAGACATTGTGAAATTAGATGAAATCAAAAAAGCGAAAGCATCTTCTACGACAATTGTTGCATAACCAACAATACACCTTAATGACGGAAGGTTCAGATCAGATGTTTTGTTTAATCTGTAAGTTCCAGGAGATAGCAATATAGGTCTACCACTAGCATCTTGACTAGCCTTAACAAAAGCTTGTGTATCATAAGTTGCACCATCTGCTTTAGCTCCTAAATCAGCTAAATTTATAGAACTAAAATCTTTTATAATTGGCATATTTTAACCTCCTATCTCTTAGAATAATTGCGCCCAATCGTATGTGTCATCAGCTAATTTAACGCAAATGTAACACGAATCAGCAACACCAGTTGCACCTTTAATAAAATACTTTATTCCTCTATAACTAGAAGAAGCTGTAGGTAGACTTGTTCCTGTAATAAAACTTGTAGGACTCCAATCAGCACTCGAAGTAGTACCTACCGCTATATAACTAACACCGTTAACAATAGCAATTTGACCTAAAAAGCTAGGTGTGCCTGTGACGGCCGCTGCTGGTTTAGCATGTATAACCGTTCCATCTGTATCACTAGCAGGAACAGCACCACCCGAAACATAACGTAGTTTTCCGGTTGAATCCCACCAAATGCGATAACCACCCATAGTCAGATGCCCACCATTCCAAGCGCTTCCTGTTCGTAATCCTGCTTCAGCTGTGAAATATCCATTTGTTCTAAATCCGTTTTTTCCATCGTTTTGTGGGTTGATATCTTTTCTGATATACGTTGTATCGCCACCCATGTACATAGCTGGTTGGTTAGAAGTGCTATCGAACGTAACTTTCATAATGCTAGTAAATACAGTATCAGGATCTAAAATAGAAGGTTTGTCTCCTCTAATAATTTCAAAAGGTACTCCTGATGCTGTTGCAACAGATGGCATTAATCCACTTCTCTTTAAAAATCCTAAACGATAGTATCCTTCAACATCAGCAAGAACCGCGGATATCTGATTTCCTCCTGGATTTGGTGAAGCTTTAGCATAAGCAAGATTTTCGATTTCGTTCGAACCATCATTAGCTTGTTTTAGACCATATGTTACAGGTTGTTGACATCCGTTTTGGTAGTTGTTTTTGATTGTAATTCTAGGAGAAGTACCCATAACGATAGGAACGTTCATTATTCTTGTTCCGTCACTCATTGTTTCTGTTCGATTGTCTATAAACTTATTTGATTCAATTAATATATCTGAAATGGTGTCTCCTGCTTGCTGATCTAATAATAAGCCGAAATTTTCAGTTGAAACAGGAACTAAATCTGTTATACCATCAGACATCTTAGAAGAACCACAATTCAAGAAAGTGTTATGTGCGATAGTAGCTACTTTCAAACCACGAATTAACATTCCACCACGAGAAGCATTCATAACGATGTTATTACTGATATTTAAGTTTTGTGCTAATTCTTGTGAACTTGTAACTGGATAAACACTACTTTTGAATGGTTTGATAGAGATACCAACACCTTTACCACCATCAGGGCCATCTATAGGGCCTTTTCTCACACCATCAACAACATTACCTAAAACAACACCATGTTTAGGTGCATCTTCAAGGTGAATTCCTGTCCAAGCTGAATCAGTTACCACATTACCTACACACGAGAATGTTGAAGGGCCTGAACCTGTAGCACCAACGCCACCTTCCCATCCGGATAACCAAATTCCACAATAACAAGAGTGTTCAATGATATTTCCGTTACACACGATGTTTTTATTTCCTCTACTAATACTCACACCGTTATCGGCAGACCTTGAAACATGGTTGTTTGAGAAAAACACATTTTCATCATATACAAAACCAATATCCAAACAATTGTCAAATGTATTATCAAATACTCTTACATATCCACCTACACCACCAAACCAAACAGGTAGAGAAGCAATATTTTTGAAAATACAATTCTGAACTGTGATGTTTTTGAATACAGGATTACTCGAACCACTAGGCATCAGACTACCTTCTAATCGTATCGCATGTGAGAAACTAGGGTTTTTAGTTCTATTTCGTTTCGGTCTGATTTCACCATCATCAACAACTCCACCGATAAAACCAACACCATCAAAACTAACGTCTGTTAGACTTTGAGTGGATGTAAAAGCAGCAAACATACCAACACTTGAAGTGATAAATGTTTCTCCTTTTTTACCTTTGAAAGTTAAACCATTAACCATATTTATCGGTTTTCCAACTACATCCATTGTTATCGGTGGAAGTTGTATAGTTTTATTCGCTGCCATATTGATTGCTGCATTAATTGCATCAGCCCACGTATTAGAAGTAGTTTTAAATGGACTTACAAGTATTCCACTTTCAGATAAGTTTGCGCTAATGTTATCAATGTCATCACGAACAACATCACCATTTAATAACTTGTACACATCTAATTCATCTTGTCCACCTTTTTCGTGTTGTGGAGCATGAGGTTGATCACTTCTGTATTTTGTGCTTTCCCACCATGTAGCAGATACGTGTGTTTCTTCTGTGAAAGGTTCATCAAGAATCAAAGTAAAACCATCAACATCTTTAGTGAAACTAATTTCAGGAGATTGTAACATCCCTGTGACATAGACTTGAATAGAAGACTTATCTTTGTTGTAATTAGTTGAGTTAATGATAAATTTCGTTTGTCCAGGTTGTGCATTCCACTCTTGATATCGTTGAATTCCCATAGCATCACTTAAACGTGAGTTAAGATCGTTTATGGTATTATCAACATCAACTAGCCTTTCCAGGTCAACATCTTCAACTAGTGATAATCTACCTTCTAACTCTTGAATAATAGGGAAATCATTTGTACTTTCAAGTGTACCTTCATCTAAAATAGAATCTCGTACAGTTATTTCAAATCCTTTTGTAACTGCAACAATATCACCTGTAGAAGTTTGAATTTCAACTTCACACTTAACCTTTTTCGGTATGGCTAGAACTTGAGAATTCAAAATAATTTCAGCTACACCAGTAAGAGCGCTTTTGATAGTTGCGTTCTGATAAACGATTGTTCCATCAGCTTTCCAAAAAGCAACCCTTACAAGCAATCCTGTTAAATCAATCACTTCGCCATTGTTTCGCAAATTAATTGTTAACTGTGCTGAATTATGATCATTTTGGCCGAATTCAGGTTTAGGATTTCGGTTATCTTTAATGACATCTAGTGTCAATTGATAATTTTTTAAAATGCTCATTTTGTACCTCCTTTATAAATTAACCTACTGATATTAATACTTTTTTTCGCTATCTTTTTCTCTTAAATAAAAACACACCTAAATCAATAGGTGTGTTAATGTATCGGTTTAATCAGAAATACTTACCCTAAGTTTTGTAACCATATTCCTTTTTGGACTTCAATCCACAAAAGATCAAACAATTTTTGGTGTCCAACACTCGTCGGATGAACCCCATCAGGAAGGTATGTGGTATCACTAGTAGAAGTCCAAGCATTTTCGAATCTGCATATTCCTGTATTTTTTTCTGTTGCCACTTCTGCCATTGCATCACGAAACGCCTGAATATAAGGTGTTCTATTTGCGTCAGTCGTTCTTCCAGGTGTACACAAAATTATATGAACATCAGGATTTCGTAAACGAAAAGCATCAATAGTTGTTTTTAAATCATTTTTATAACTTGTTGTTGTTGTTGCGCCACCAGCACAATCATTCATACCTACCCCAATTGTAACTAAGTCAGGATTCAATCTCGAAAGCCAAGGTAAGTTTATAACTACACTAGCTGCAACCGCCCCACCAATCCCTTTGTTCAAATGACGAATCGGACTATAATTGTCACCAATTGCTTTACGCACTCTTGAAGCATATAAGTTATTTCCGTTTGGATTTGTTTCAGATGGGATCGTCCAAGTGATAGAATCACCTATAGCTAAATATAAGCCACCTTTACGCATTTGCTACCACCTCAATTCCATAAATTGAACCATATAATTTACCACTTGCATTTGTTGTTCTTCCTCTTATTTCAACAGTTTTGTTTTCCATTGCAAATATTTCACCATCGAATGTAATAGTAAAAGGTTCACCAGCTCTACACCATGCTACATAAGACACACCACCACTATTAGCAGCGTCAGCTTGATTTATCCCTGTACCAACCGAAATAGTCAATTCTGCATCAACAGAACTTGATACAGTAATAACTCTAGGGTAAAAAATAGTCCCTGCTGAAACTTTCACGTTAGCACCATACGCATAGGTATTATCAGAAGGCATAGTTCCTGCTAATGTAAAAGCATTTCTGTGTCTTCCTTCTCTTGATAGTCTAGCCCAAAATGATTCTGAAATTGAAACGATCTCTTGACCATGTTTTGTATTAAAAGGATTTTCTTTTAAATCACTGTCTTTTTCGTTTGTATCGGTGATCACTTTACCATCTTTACCTTGTTTAGCTGAAGTCTTGTGTTTTCCACTCCAATTCAGAAAATCTTCTGCCATTTTTATACCTCCTAAAAAAAAGCACACCTAAATTAATAGATGTGCTTAATTGTCAATTTGTCGTATCTAGTTGTTACGATACGCCCCCAAGATCAACGGGGTTATTAGGGCGTTTCATGACTTCCATCAGTAGCAAATAGTAAAGCAGAACCCGTTGCTTGACCATCGTACAAGAAACGTTTAGAGTAAGAACCTGAAGCAGATACAGAATCATCACCGTCATCGCCACCACCTGAAAATTGTGGAGAGTTAATGTCAGCGTTATGGAAGTAGTTAACTTCTACGATATCACCAGCATCATTTTCAGTTACTTGTTTCAATGTTCCAGTTTTACCTTTAAACATGAAGATAGAATATTCAACACCGCTGTATAATTGAGAGATATCGAATGTGTATTCTTGACGACCTTTTTTCTTATGAGACTTTTCACGCTTGTTATATTTTTGCGCTTCATTCTCATTTTCATTAAAAGAGAAAGAATCATCGTAACCTAATTCTGTCCAAGTGTAAGTAGGACTTGCATCAGTTGGTAACGCGTTAGGTGTACCTTCTGTGAAATATAATTTTCGGTTAAAACCATTATAGATTTCTTCATTACCTGTGAATGGAGCCATAATGTATTACCTCACTTTTCATCATTTTTTAAAAATTCTTGTGTTTCATGGGCCACATCTAAAACTTTAGTTTTAAGTTTGCATCGAAGTTTTTCGTTATCAACTAAGTCAACTAAATCTAAAATTAAAACGTGGGATTTCCATAGGTATTCATTGACGATTTCTTTTTCGTCTTTACGCATTAGTAAACCCCTCCATTACCTTCCAGGATATCGTTTCGTTCTTCACGAAGTTGTTTAATGGTATCTAAGTAATGCTTAGACATTAAACCTCTTGTCATTTGAACAGCATCATTTTTATAAGAGTAACTTTCACCATCGGCCCACATTTTTAAAGCAGTCACAATCGCAATCATAGCTTCAACAATAATTAACTGTTGGTCTGACTTTTGTTCTAATGGCAATTGCATATTATATTTATCAAGTGAGTTTTCTAAGTGATCTGAAAGTTCTTGATCTGTATACTGTTCATCAGATATATTAACGTCATCAATCCTAGTTCTTAGCTTCTGAATCAATGTTTGATCAATCATAATCATTCACCACTTGCTAAATATTGATCTTCTAATTCCTTAACAATAGCTTTTTTAATGTCATTTAAATCAGCATAATCGATAAGTTCCTTCAATTTTTCATCGGACAATTCTTTCATAACTGATTTAGCTTTGTTGTGTTGAAGTAAGAAGAATGCTTCAGGAGATAATGAATCATTTTCGTTATAACCTTCAGGTTCTTGACCTTCTAATACAAGTTGCTTACCTAAAATATGAGGATATTCAGTTTGAACGAATTCATATTCCGGCACAGTTAGACGGATTTTACCATCAGCATTAGCCCACTTATTTAAAGGGAAAGCACCTTGAAAGTTGATTGCAAAAAGTTGACCAGCTTTATTAATAAGAACGATTTCTTTTTCAGCCATTCCATTCCACTCCTTTTAGTTATAGAGAGGGGTTATAAGCCCCTCTAACTTTTATTAAACGATTTTGATCATACGAACATATTCAGGATAAAGAACTGTGAAGCCCCACTCTTTACGCATGATGATAGAGAATTCATCGTGTTCACCATCTACGATTTCACGTTGACGGATAGAACCGAAATCATCTACATAACCAGCTTTACGAGTTACGATGAAAATAGTATCATGTTTGATTACATCTACATCATCAGCATCAGTGAATTCTTCTAGCTTAACGATACCAGCACCACGATAAGTACCTAAAGAACCAGTACGCATGATTTCATCTTTTTGTGTATCAGTATAACCAGCGAAATCTAAAATTGGAGCTAATGAAGTGTGAGTACCTACGATAGATACTTGTCCACCTTTTTCAGAAGCAGCATATAACATTTTATCTAAAGTCGCTTTATCTACAGCACCAGTTACTTGAGCTTTGTTTTTACCAGTTGTATCACCAGCATTAACAGCTTCTAACGTAGCGTAAAAATAACGAGCATATTCAGTTAATAGAGCTTCTTGAGCACCACTGATTAATTCACCAACAGCAGAAATACGGCCAGTTTCTAATTGTAGTAAGTGGCAAGCTGGACGTACAGAGAATTCTTCCGGTTGAGCTGCTACAACACCTTGGAAAATTTGAGACTTAGGAACGTAAGAACCTTTAGTAGTACGGTAAGCACGGAATTTACCTTTACGCTTGTACTCAACCTTTTCTAAAAGTTTACGTGGTTTAGTATCAAAAAGTAATGGACGTAAATCATACGCTTGCATTTCCTCTTCTAAATTTTCAGTGATCAATTGAGCTAACTCATTTAAACCTTGTGGTGATTTAGCCATGTTAGCAATACGTTGCTCTAACTTTTTACCAGCTTCATCTAATCGTGAAGCATTTTCATATTTACGTACTTGTTTAATGAACGCGTCTCGTTGTGCTTTTGTGTAAGCCATAATTAATCTAACCTCCTAATTAGTTAATGCGAATAACAGTTTCGCCATTTGCAAATTTTGCTACTACTTTACCTACAGCTGTATCAGTTGTAACTTTTTGGAATTTACCGGTTTTAACTTCAACTTTATCACCAACAGCAACAGTAGATCCTAACTTGTCAGCCATAAGTACGATTTCATAATCTTTACCTACACCTACACGACAACGTTCTTTAGCAGCTAGGTTCAAATCATCATTACCTTGAATTGTGTAAATGACTTTATCAGCTACACCTTCAAATTCAGCGCTATTAGCAGCAACTTCAGCTTCTAAAGTTACATCGTTACGTTTAACAGCAGTTCCGAAAGGCATTGCAACGGCAGCTTTGTATTCACCATGTTTAGTTACGTTTAAATCTTTACGGTAGTAAAATGATACTGGATTTGTAGCCATAATTTTTTAACCTCCTGATTAGTCGTTTTCGATTCCGTCAAGGAAACCGTTTTGTAAATCTAATTTTGTATCGCGTGATAAACCAGCGAATTCTCCACCTTCACCTGATGGTTGAGTACGCTTTGCAGTATCTAAAACTAAAGCGAAGATATCTTCTGACATTGAAGCGAAAGATTCTTTCTTAGCAGCAACTTCAGACTCTTCAAACTTGATATGTTTAGCCATTTCAGTAAAACGCTTTTCAGCTAGTTCAGCTTTTTCTTTTTCAGCAATTTCAGTTTCGAAAGCTTGTACCTTTTGGTTAGCTTCTTCTAAACTTTTGTTAGCTGTTTCTAACGTTTCAGTTAGAGTAGTTTTTGCAGTTGTTAGATCTGCAACATCTTTTTGTGCTTTCTCAAGATCAGCAGTAACTTTTGTTAAGTTATCAGCTTGTACTTTTGCAGCAGTTTCCATTTGTCCAATCTTTTGTAGAGCTTCTTCTAATGTCATTTTTCCATGACCTCCTTGTTTGTGTCGGTTAGCTACTTCTAATGAAAAAGAAAATGGGTTTGCTGGATCATCAACCACAGCACTTCCAATGAAGTTAACGCCTTTTAAAACTCTAACTCCACCTTCAGCAATTTCAGAATGTTGATATTTACATTCCATACTGAAAGATAACTCTCCATTATCATGAAGTTGCGCCATTTCAGCAGCGATTTCAGGGTGTCTAATTTTCCAAACCCTAGCAGTCGCTACTAGGTGAGTAATATCACCATCCGTTTGAAGTTCTGAAGCAATATGCGTTCCAATGATTTTTGCAGCATCGCCCAACTTAGGAAAGTCTGTTACAGAATGTCCAGTAGGGAGATTTATGAAGGAAGGAACGATAATAAGCGGTTCATTAACAATAGATTTTTCAGCTGCTTCTAACTCTTCTTTAGTAAATAAAGCACCATTAAAGTTAGGTATAGAACTAGCTAAAATGTACTTAATGTCAATGTGTTCTTTGTTATTGGCAAGCTCTAACTTGTTAACTTTGCTTCTAAATACTTTAGGCATTTTCGTTCACCTCCCCTCATTGATCCATACCATCGGACGAAGGTTTCTTGTCCTGGTTAGGCTTGTCAGGGTTAGAATCTTCAGCCGGTCTACCACCATCATTATTAGATAATGTAGAGGACATTTGACGCGGTTGAATATCAAATTTAGTTTTCTCTTCTTTGATTTCACCTTGTTCATGCTCTAACTCATAACCGGATTCAGCAGCATAAGTATCAGCTGAAATGATTCCATCTAGGTATAAATCACGAAGAATAGCATGTTTGATTTTTTCATCATTCAATGCAATA
>Ga0209795_10001632_pt1 | contig 13554 bp, 15 predicted proteins | sample AgamicOrMarz_FD_187166 | JGI IMG/M metagenome (GOLD analysis project Ga0209795, IMG submission 187166) | Agave microbial communities from Guanajuato, Mexico - Or.Ma.rz (SPAdes) (version 2) | ecosystem: Host-associated > Plants > Phyllosphere > Phylloplane/Leaf | place: Guanajuato, Mexico...
CACTTCGGATATCAAAAACATCATTCATCAGTAAAGCAATTGATTTTTTGGCATCTCTGCTTTCAATTTCATTTAATTTATCCTCAATTTCATACACAATTGGGAAGTAATCATCCACTAATTGGTCTAGAACCGCATAAGCAATATAGGACACTCCTCTATTAAATCCACTAGGATGTTGTAAAAGGCGTTGTCGTACTGTTTCAATACTGAGTACCGGTTTAAAGTGGAAGGTCACTAAATAGTTTTCTCCAATAAATAAGTCTACTTCTTCAACATCTAACGCATTGCTATTTAAATAATGAAGAACTAAAAAGCTGTAACCTTCATAATAATCAAGTTTAGGACGTTGTAATAAATGAAGACAATCTTCGATAGCTAAAGGGTGAAAGTGGAAAAACGTCTCTAAGACTTTTGCTTCCTCTTCAGATGGAGAGGCAAGATCCACCCAGAACCACTTAATTGAAGGGTCAGATAAGTGATCAAGGGATACATCTTCTTTGACGTGCAAGTCTTGTGTAATAGCGATTGTTCGAATCATTATCCTGCTCCTCCATGTGATTAATCATTCTCTATTGTATAGTATGTTACATAAAATAAACGATTAATCCGACTGCTAACAAGGCAATAAAATCTTTCTGATATTTTCTTCTTTTTTCTTCACTTGTATCTTTATTTTTCCTAAAATATTTATCTATAAAAATAATAAAACAAAGGAGGAGGAAACTAAGGATGATATCCAGTATTAAGAAATGAAAGAAATTATCTATAATAGTCAATGACATAGTAATTCTCCTTATTTCTCACGTTTAAGTGTGAGAATACTAAATAAGTAATAAGTCTCTCTTCATATTTTAATAAGTTACAAAAAGTACTAAAGTCAATTTAGCTTTATAATAACGTATAGGATAAAAAAGGATTCATTTTTTATTGTTTTCTTTATCCTAATGTCTATAATTAAAACATACAAAACAACTTATTATATATAAAAGTATTCTATATGCCCTAATTTGTTGGAAGAAAGAGGATTATTGTTCTTGAAAACATGTATAGTCCAAGAAGAATATAAGCCAATAAGTTGGGACAGAAAGTAAATAATAAAACGTAACTATATAAGAAAAGAAATGGTAGTAGGAGATCTTTATGAAATACGCACAAATTTTCACTGAAAATCGAATTCGAAATGCCACGTTGATTGGATTACTTATTTGTATGAGTATAGCTTGGCTGTTTGATAGCGATTACTGGTACAATATAGCTGTTCTTATGGTGTCAGTATCTTTTATCTTACATGGTGTAAATGATTATATCGTCGGAAAGAACAAAACACGGGGAACTGGTATTATACTATTGAGTGTTCTTTTTACTCTATATAATTTACTAAGAATCTTTTTTTTATGATGAAAATAAGAATCTTACACTTGCAAGGAACGAGGAATTTTTATGTTTAAGAGAATAGTAAAATGTTATGATTACAAATTTATTGTAGCCTTAATTGTTCTAAGCCTCATCGGTTTAGTCATGGTTTACAGTGCTAGTATGGTAACGGCGGTTAGTCGTTACGGTGTTGAAGGGGATTATTTTTATAAAAAGCAAAAACTTGCTCTGATAGCAGGCTTCTTCTTTTTCTGTGTTTCGGCCTTTATTCCCTATAAAATTTATCGAGAGAAAAAAATATTGAAAATCTTATTAATAACAGTGATTACGCTTCTTGCCTTGGTCCTTATTTTTGGACATACCGCAGGAAATGCACAAAGTTGGCTTATCCTGGGTCCGATTAGAATACAACCACTAGAATTTACGAAACTAACGATCATTGTATATCTATCGGCTGTTTTTGCGAATAAACAAGAGTACATCAACGATTTAAAGCGCGCTATTATTCCACCTATCCTTATTGTGTTTTTTATTTGTTTCTTAATTGCTTTACAACCCGATTACGGTGGAATTCTCCTTATTTTAAGCACAGTCTTAGCCATTGTTTTATGTTCAGGTATTTCAATAAAATCAATGCTAAAGATTGCCTTATTAGGAGTAGTAGGCATTATTATTATGTTAGTTGTTTTATTGTTAACAGGACATATTGATACCGTGTTTTCTCCTGTTCGTTTAGCTCGTTTTACTGGTTATCTACATCCTTTTGAAAATCAACAAGGAGATGGGTACCAATTGGTTAACTCCTACCTAGCTATAGGAACTGGGGGACTATCTGGTCAAGGGTTAGGACAAGGCATCCAAAAAGCTGGTTATCTACCTGAGTCTCATACAGATTTTATTATGGCGGTTATTGCTGAAGAGTTAGGCTTTTGGGGAGTGTTACTTGTATTAGGGTTGCTCTTTTTTATTATTTTACAAGGCTTAAAAATAGCAAAAAGATGCAACGATCCTTTTGGTGCCTTATTAGCTATCGGTATTTCAGTCATGATTGGCATTCAAGCATTTGTTAATCTAGGAGCAGTAACGGGCCTTCTCCCTATCACAGGTGTAACGTTACCTTTTGTAAGTTATGGTGGTTCTTCTCTTACATTGCTTATGTTTGCTGTAGGAGTACTGGCAAATATATCCATGTTTAATGAATTTGAAAAGAAATACAAACACAAAGTAACAGATCCAAGGGAACTGAAAAGTGTCTAATGATTTACATGAATGACATTTCTATAAAAATTATTGAGCATAGAATAAAATTATAAACAAAAGACACTGGTTAAGAACCAGTGTCTTTTGTTTATGGAAGTAGGTTAAGTTTGTAGTATTGCTAAAGGAATTCAAAGGTCTATTAGAAATTCTCTTATGTACTATTCATATACTTTCCTAAAAATCTTATTTAGAAGATAAAAATTATTCCCTTCGGGAAAACTGCAAGGCGCTATAAACGATCCATAGAAAACAGGCCATCATAACTTGTTTTTCTAGGCAAAGAATAATTGTCCATAGTATCACTAAAGTTAAAATAGGAATAGATAACTTTCTTATCATTCACACCTTCCCTTTCTTTATTATTCTCCTATCTATATTCATGAAAACGTAGTGAATTGCCTTTTTTGTGCAAAAAAAAGACGCCTATTAGGGCGCCAATATCCAACGAAATAGTTTGGAAAAAGGAAAAGTGTTCACTTTAAGAATTAGCATGATCTTATTTGGATATTACCCTTTTCAAAAAGAAAAAAACATACATTATAGGTAAAACAAATAAGCTACTTAAATTCTCTATTACATTTATTGATCCTCTGGATCTACCTCGAGACTTTCAACTTCATCATTCTTCTTTACTTCTAATCGCACAACTTTATTTTTACTATCTCCAGGCATATTGTCGTCATCTTGCTCAAAGTCTTTAGATTTTTTATAAGTCTTTTTTCCACTAGACACTTCTATTGTTACGTCATTATCTGTTTCATTGATTAACTTTCCAATTATACTGTAATCTCCATCCGCATCTTTTTCGTATATACCATTTGAATCTGCTTTTGCTTGAGGAGTTAACTCTAAGCTTTCTGCATTTTGATTTTTAGCACTAATCTCTACATTTACTTGTTTTCCATCAATATCCTTTGGTGTATCTTTTTCCTTTTTAAACGAATTACTCTTAGGTACCTTTATCTTTTTACCATCAATAACAAGTGTTAACTCATCGTTTGTTTCTTTGTCTAGCGTTCCTATTAAATCAAAATCTTCATCCTGTTTACTATCAGGATCTTTAGAATACTGTTGTAAATTTGATTTATTTTCAGAAGAGCTATTTTCATTTTGTGATGTATTCTGGGATGAATCATTTTGATTAGAACAACCTGTAAGAGACCCTGTAGTTAAAGCACCAGCTAATGAAATACAGAGTAATACCATTTTTTTGTTCATATAGCTTATTCCTCCTTCTTATTCCCTGTTTATATTGCCCATTCTTTAAAGAACTAAACGATATAACTACTTTAAGGAGGGAGAAATTATACAAGATGTTTGTATCATAATATTTCTAATGAAATCCATTATGATAACTAGATCTGGTATTATCATTATATTTGTTGCTTAAGAGTTAATATTTTTCCTCAAAGAAACTTTTATGGTATAAAGTAAAATGTTTGGGCCAATATAACACTAAATATAGCTATAGTGAGAGTGTGTATATGAATTATTTTTATGGTGGAACTTTTTTATTTTTTGGCTTATTTCTTATTAACTGTTTGTTTTCATATCAAAATAAGCATGTTGATCCAGCTTTTTGGACTACTTTAAAATATCAAATGTATGTTTTCCCATTATTTTTAGTTGCTAATATGTTAATTGGATACGGAATTAAATTTGGATTTAAAGCTGTTCATAATTTAACATTTGTTTTACTAACGTCTAAAGGGATGGAGGTAATAATTGCAGTATTAATGGGTTATCTTTTCTTCAAAGAAGCTCCTACGTGGAAAACCCTGCTAGGAATTTTAATTATGGTTATAGGAGTAATTATTTCTAAAATAAAATAAGGGATTGTCATTACATTATAATCAAATGAATATGAGAAACATTAAAATATGGTTAAAACGAGTTAAAAGTAAATTAATTCATAAAAGGTATTAATTTACTTTTGTTGTTTTGTTGCATTAAAATAATCTCCACAATTCAAAGAAAATCTTTGAGTTTATTCCTTTAAAGTTTTTAACAGAGACAAATACGCTGTCCGTAATAGTATACTTTTACGGATTGTGTGTTTGTATAAAAAATTTATCATTCTCGACGTTCGTTTAAATTTAAAAACAATTTACGAACGTTCTTTAAAATGCATGTAGTTTTACGAACGCTTTTAGCAAACTAATAGATTGAAAAGTCTACTTCCTATAATCGAACTTATTTAAATTCAAAAAAAAGAAGCGTGTATCTTCTCTTAGATACACGCTTCTTTTCATACTGTTTAGGAATTTAAGAGTTATTGTCTGGCTTTTTCTCTTTTATATTCATATTGACTTTAAATCGACGCCTTAATCTGCTTTGTATAGAAAAAGCGTACAATAAAGAAATAGGCAATCTGAATAGATAGGAAAACACTTAGAACAATAACGGATTCCTTAAATAGATTAAAGTAGAACAAGTGTGATAAGGCCGTAAGAGCTACAGCACCATGGATAAGTGCTACGATTATCGGCACGAAAAACAGCATCATTGTTTGCCTGTTTAATACCTTTTTCAACTCTTTATCAGTTAATCCCATTTTTGATATAGACTTAAATTTTTGTTTATCCTCGTCCAGGTCCATATAAAGTCGGAAGTATAGAAAACTACCAGCTGATACAAAAAAGACAATCCCAATAAATAGCCCAACAAATAAGATGGGACCGTAGCCTTTCATCATTTGGTATATTTCATAATCTACTGCTGTAATCTCAGGCCTTGGTAGTTTCTCGTATAGTTTTTCAGAGGCTGCCATCACCTCGTCTTTCTCATCTAGTGCTTGCCAAGCATAATAGCTTTGCTCATCCTCTGGCTTAGGAAGATGACTGTAGTCTTCATCCGAGACAATATAGTATGAACTAGATACAGGGAGGGCTTTCGATTGAATCATTTCCTTTGCCCTTAGAGTAGAACCTGACGTTAATTTAATTGATTCATTTAGTAAATCTCTTTTCGGTCCAAGGTTTGTACCGTTAAAATCAACAACCATAGCCTGCCCATGTTTTAAGTTAACGGGAGTTTCCCCAGTAAGTAAGGCAAATCTGTTAAAATCGGACTGATTAGTAATAAGGGTTTTATCTCTGCCAATTTTATAATAATCTAACATTGTGTGCTCTGAATCTGCCTTAATGTTTTCTTCCTTTAAAGTCTTATTTATAAACGCAACATTATCTTTTTCATTATCTTTAGATGGCTTATAAGAAAATGTAGCTGCATAAGTAGATTTTACGCTTGAAGTCAGAACGGTTTGGAACCCAAATAAAGAACCAATTGCACAAAATGCGACGGTTGAAACCATAGCTACCATGAAAAAAGTTCGCGCATTGTCCTTCATACGAAAGGCTAAGTCCGAAAACAGCAACATGTTAGTTTTAAACCAAAAAACACGTTCATTCTTTTTTAGTCTTCCAATAATAAATACGCTTAGTTGTGTAAACAACAGATAAGTTCCAAAGCAAACAACGATGATAACTGGCACCATTGCAACTACAACCGTTACTCCTTTTACTAATAAGGCACCACCATATCCTACCCCTAATAAAAGAACAGCTAACAACGTTAAAAAAAGATTCGCTTTTGGCTCACCCTTTGAAATTTTATTACCTTTTATCAATTCAATCAGCTTCTTACTACGTAGAACATATGTAACAAAAATGGAAATGAAGAAAAATAAAATGATAAAAGAAATAAACGTAACGATGATTGCTTTGACTGGAAAATAAAAAGATAGCGCATGGTCAATAATTAAAACATTTTCAGCTAGTAATAGGATAGCCTTTGCAAAAACAAGGCCAAGAAGTATACCTCCTATTGTTGCTAACAACCCAATGAGCATATTTTCTAAAAACACCATCAAACGAACTTGTTTCATTGACATACCTTGCATCATTAACAAACCAAATTCTTTTTTTCGGGATTGCAAAAACGAGCTCATAGAATATAAGACAAAAAAGAAGGAAAACACATAAATAATTCCTGCTGCTGCATTCATTCCTGTGGTTACACTTGAGCTCATATCATCTTCACTTAATACAGGATGATTAGCAAAAATAGAGAAAGTAAAAAAGACCATGACCGTGAATAAACTGCTAAGAAAGTAGGCTGCATATAACCTTTTATTACGTATAACGTTGTTAAACGCGAACTGTCGAAAGGTCATGTGCATCCCCTCCCAATAAAGAAAGTGTATCTATAATCTTTTGGAAAAAGGCCTGACGATTATCACCACGATGTATCTCTGAATAGAACTTACCATCACGAATAAAGATGACACGATCGCAATAGCTCGCTGCCTGCGCCTCATGTGTAACAAGCATCATTGTTGTCTTCTCGTTTTTATTGATAAACTCAAGCATTTCCATCACATCTTTTGAAGATTTAGAATCAAGGTTTCCTGTTGGCTCATCTGCAAGTAGAAGCTTAGGAGTATGAATCATTGCTCTCGCCACAGCTGCTCTTTGTGCTTGTCCACCAGATATCTCATAGATTCTTTTTTTCATAATGCCCGTAATCCCTAACTTTCCAGCGATTTCATATGCCTTTTCCTTCATTTCGCTCACTTTTTTTCCGTCCAATGTTAATGGTAAGACAATATTTTCTTCAACCGTTAGGGTATGAAGTAAATTAAAGTCTTGAAAGACGAAACCCAATTCACGGCGGCGAAATTTTGCTAACGCGTCTTTTTTTAATATATGAGGGTTCTTTTCATTGATTAGGATTTCTCCTGTCGTTGGTTCATCAATAGTAGCAATCATGTTTAGAAGCGTTGTTTTTCCACTTCCTGATGGACCCATAACCCCTACAAATTCCCCATCTTCAATAGTCAAATTTATATCCGTTAACGCACGATAGGCAATTTTCCCTTCATAAATCTTACTCACTTGTTTTACTTTTAGCATCCCAAGCTCTCCTCTCCATACACTTGACTTGTGATTAGTATATCTTTTATGGCATCTTCAAAAAATCGATTTTCCTTTCATTTATCTTACACTCTTGTAAGGTTTTGTGTTTTGCCAAAAATAATTTGAAAGGCTGACCCTTGACCCACTTGGGATTCAAATTCAAGTCGATGACCAAGATGATTGACTGCTTCCTTCGCTAAATATAGGCCCATACCTGTAGATTCTCTAAACTTCCTTCCATTTTCACCTGTATAAAAAGGGTCAAACACACGGCGCTTATCCGTTTCAGGAATCCCAACGCCAAAGTCTTTCACCTCTAAAATAGCCTCTCCTTCTTTATCAAAAATGGTAATATCAATTCTATTGCTCTTCCCTTTAGAATACTTTACTGCATTATTAATCAGTTGTGAAAGAATGAAGAACAGCCATTTTTCATCCGTCTCTACGACCATTTCTTGATTCTGCTGTAAGACATTCGGATATACTTGGTTCCGAATATAAAATCGTTTATTTTCACCATTTACATCCTTGATCATTTTAGACAAGTTTACAGGTTTGATATGAAAATCCTGCTCGATGGTCCGAAGTCTTGCCATATAGAGGACGGTGTTTAAGCCTGTTTTCATTCGGTCAGTCTCTTCACGAATACTCGAAGAGTCAGGTTCATCTAAATTTTGGGCGATAAGCTCAATAACGGAAAGGGGTGTTTTCATTTGATGAACCCATTGATCCATAAACTTTAAGTGTTCCTCTTGTTTTGACTCCAACACTTTTATCTTTGTTTGATAATGCTTGTACTGATCCTTTAGCAAATGATCAAGCGCCTGTGAGATTGGGGAAGCTTCTGTTGTTTGGAAGGAATCATCCAGGGAAGAAAGTTCGTTTGTTAATCTCTTATAAAACTTCCGGCGGCTTAAATAGTGGTAAACAAGATAACCTGTGAGAAAAAATAGTCCAAGAAAGGTTGCATAGAAAGCTGAAAGAAGATGGCGATAACCATCAAGCCAATAGATGGAAAGAACTACGAAAAATTGTACGATTTGTACTACAATTAAAAAAGCATGTTCTCTAAAGAATAATTTCATTTCATTCCCACCCTTCACCACGTAACGACTAGACGATAGCCAGCACCTCTAACTGTTTCTACTAAACCTGAAAGTCCCACTTCCTCAAATTTTTTTCTTACTCTTGCAATATTTACATTTAACGTATTTTCATCCACATAGACTTGTTCGTCCCATAGTTTTTCTAGCAAGTCTTCACGACCTGCAACACGAGGATATCGTTCTAGTAAACTTTCGATTATATCTGTTTCTTTTTTTGACAGTAGGATTGTTTTATTACGAAATGACAGTTCCAATCTTTCCGGGAACAGCTTTAAGCCCTCTATCTCTAAAATTCGTTCTTGTACCTGTAATGAATATTCACCATAAGCACGGCGAAGCTGACTGCGAATTTTCGCCATTACAATTTCAGGATGAAATGGCTTTGTAATAAAATCATCGCCGCCATTTTCAAGTGCCATCACCTGGTCCATCTCTCCTACTCGTGCAGATATAAATATAACAGGACATATAGACTCCTTCCGTATTTGCCTGCACCAGTAATAGCCATCAAAGCTAGGAAGGTTAATATCTAATAATACAAGGTCTGGTTTCTTCCTATGAAACTCTTCCATCACATCAGCAAAATTCTCCACGACGGTGGCATTAAAGCCATATTTCCTTATATAAGACTGAAGGTGCTCTGCGATTTTGGGATCATCCTCAATAATTAATATTTTCTGCATCTCCTCACTCCTTTCTCTCTAGAAAATTATGTCATATAAGATATATAAATTCAAAACACATAAACAACTAAAAGGTTTTAACTTTATTTTTTAAAGGAACATTTTTCATTAATGGCGTATTTGAGTTAAAGAATAAAATGAGGTTAAGCGAGCTCATCGATGTTCACTTGTCTTAGTTCCTGTAGAAATCGTGTGCAGGAAGCATTTAATTTGGTGGAGGTACATTCATGTACAATTTTAGAGTATACACGTTACGTGATGGTTCAAAGAGAATCATTAAATTAAAAGAGGGAGAATCATTTAAAGAGGAACTCCAAAGAGCAGGTATTCAAGAAACTCAAATTTCCCAGATGCAACTAGTGGAAAAACCACAGTAGTTTCCGTAGTTTTTTAAGTGGAAAAATAATTGTATCAGGGCTTTTATGGGATTCGGAAAAAACTTTTAAACACAATAAAAAGCGACATACCTATTAATGGTAAGTCGCTTTTAGTTATTTATCATTTCAGCTTGAATAATGTAGCGATCAGGTGCTTTTCCAATCATATCAAATGGATAGCAAGTTGTTAGTGTAAGCGTAGACTTATCTTTAGGAACAATTACTGTCCGATCTTCTTTATGTGTAATCCAAGTCTTTTTAATTTGGTATTCATAAAGCTTATTATCAAATTCTACAATTAGATTATCACCCATTTTAAGTTCACCTAGCCTTGTAAATACGGTGTCGCGGTGCCCACTTAATACTGTGTGCTCCATTCCCTTTGGAGTAGTAGTTAAATCACTAACAAACATCCCTACGCCTCTTTTCAAGGTATCAGCATCTGTTCCCCAATAAACTGAGTATTTTAATTCGAGTTTAGGAATAACAAGATTCGCTACTTTTTGACCCTTGTTGTAATTATAATCTTCCATTTTCTCTGGAGACTTCGTATCGACTTCTTCTAGATTCACATGTCTAGTTGAATCTTCTTGTTTTACTTCAGTATTTTGTTGGCCTACATCCTCTTTTTCTTTTACTTCATAATGGTTTATTTCCTTCTGAGATAAAGTCTCCGACGATGATCTTCCTAAGTTCCACTCAAAGAATGAATAGCCAGCTAGGGAAATGCCTATCACAAATAGACAAATGCCTAATATTCTCATATAACTGCACCTCTATAAAAAAGAGACAGGAATAATCCCGTCCCTTTTATTTTATATATCCATTATATTATGCTTTTGAATTTTTGCGACGAGTAAATACTACCACACCAGCAGCCGCAACAGCTAAACCAGCTGCTACACCAAGTGGATTATTACTTGCCGTTTCAGGAAGCTCTTCGCCTTCTTTTTTGTCAGAAGTAGCTTTTTGCTCTGAAGAAGAATTGTCTTCTTTAGTAGCAGTTTCTTCTTTTGCAGGTTGTTCTTCAGTAGTTTGTTCTGTAGTAGTCTCTTCTTTAGTTGTTTCCTCTGAAGTAGCTTCTTCTTTCTTACCAATACCGTTAATCTTAGAAGTATCATAGTCAGATGGAGCTTCACAAGGAATACCATCGTCTACTTTGTTACCCCAGCCATCTAAACGCTCAGGATCATTTGTTGCTGTGTAACCTTTTGAATTCCAGTAGTCTACTACTTCTTGGTATGGCTTACCTTTAAAATCAGAACAGTCTTTATCTAAACCGTTTGATTCTGCTGATGCTGTAGTTGCTACGGTACCAATTCCCCCAAATGTTAACGCTGCCGCCAAAGCAAATGTTACTTTTTTCATTTCTCCTACCCCCAATAATTGTGTGTCAGATTTGCTAACAATTTCATATTAAACTCTTTTTCTGACAACTTCAACAATATTCTGGGGCGTTAGCTATAATTTCCCTTTATTCGTCAATTTCTTCTGCTACACATGACAATTTTATTATTTTTAACCTTTATTTTACATTTATCTAGTTTTAAATGGTTAGTGTATTCCCGTTTTTTTATTAAATTAAACTCTTTTTTATTTGAATCCTTGATTATTTTTTCTTTTCTCTAACTGATACTTAGTTTACTTTTCTCGTTAATTCTTTGCCTATTCATTTAATGTATTTCTTTCCGAAAAGTTAAAAAGATACCCTTGGTTATGAAACAATAAGATCATTATAAGTAATAACAATTAATAGAGTCTTCCCATTGAGAGCAAGTACTTCATTCAGGTAAAATAAAGGAAAAGACATACAGAAAGTCTAAAGAAGGTGCTCTCATGAAGAAAGTTGTTGCTGCAATTATAAAAGAGAAAGATCAAATATTAATCGCTCAAAGGCATTCGAAAGACCCTTTGGCCGGCAAATGGGAATTCCCTGGCGGCAAGTTAGAAGCTGGTGAAACGCCTGAAGAGTGCCTAGTGAGGGAAATAAGAGAAGAGTTACGAGTAGAAATCGAAATTAGCTCTTTTTATGACGATAATGTATATGGATCTAAAGATCAGGTTATTCATCTATTATTCTATTGGGCAGAAGTCGTGAATGGTGAGGTCACACCAGTTGTTCATGATGATGTAAAATGGATAAATATAAAAGAATTAGCAAGGTTTGATTTTGCTCCTGCTGATATTCCCATAGTAAAAAGGCTGAGGAGAGAGAATATATGAGTTTCGAACACGGATTACAACCTTCTGATGTTTTAACAAATCAAGAACTAATGAGCACATTTAAATGTGCAATGGTTGGAGGAATGAGGTATTCACACCGTACAAATGCTTTAGTTCTCATTTCTGACCATACGAAGTCTTTGTATGATGATCGTTGGATTAGCAATGTGTTTCACTATACAGGGATGGGGCAAGTAGGGCATCAAAGCTTAGATTATAGTCAAAACAAAAAGCTATATCAATCAATTCACACGAATGTAACTGTATATTTATTTGAAGTATTTAAGCAGAATCAATATGTTTTCCAAGGTGAGGTATACTTGTCAGATGATCCTTATCAGGAGAAACAACTCGACAGAAATAACGAACTCCGACTTGTTTGGGTATTTCCTTTAAGTTTAAAGAATGAACACAATGAGGTATTGATTCCAACAGAATTTTTAAAATCCAGAGAGAAAATTCAGGAGAAAAAAGCAAAAAGGCTGACGCAAAAGGAGTTAATGAATAGAGCTTCACGCGCTTCTCATACACCAGGTTCTCGAATGGTTGTTACAAAGGGATATGAAAGAGATGTGTACGTTTCAGAGTATGCTAAGAGAAGAGCAAATGGCGTTTGTCAATTATGTGAAGAACCTGCTCCATTTCATACTAAGAAAGGCGAGCCATATTTAGAAACCCATCACATTGAATGGTTATCTAAAGGTGGCGAAGATACAATTGAAAACACAGTTGCTTTATGCCCAAACTGTCATCGCAGGATGCATTCTTTAAATGCAAAAAAGGATGTAGAAAAGTTAAAAGTAGTGGCATCTAAGAATTAAATACAAAGAGCAAATTCTGATAGAAGTGAGTTTGCTCCTTTCACTCTTTAATAATCTCTTTTACAAATAAACATCTTTTTTTACTTCCTAGAATCAAACTTATGGAAACTAGAAAAATAAAAATTACAACCCTACTCATTTCTGAGTTAGGGTTGTAATTTTTATTTATGCATGTAACTGCTGATTAACCAATCTCTTTACTCTCTCATAAGCTTTGACCTAGCCTTGGTAAAAGCATGCACTGTTCCAGTCTTCTCTTTTCTCCGCATCCTTTCTCCACGCATCAGATTGTTCTATTAACTTATCAATGTATTCAATAAACTTCTTTCGTTCCATTTAATCACCTGCTTTTATCATAATTAGAAATATTTATACGTCATTTTGATAAGTAATATTTCTAGAATTTAGTGAGAATACCTGTTGGAAGTTGATATAATCTCCAGGACTTTTAGGAATAAAAGAAATGCCCCCCAGTAATGAAAGTCATTTCTTTTATTTCATTGCCTGTTTATGCTCATTTTAATGAGTTATTTTGATTCTTTTTTGATTTTAGAAACATTACGTATATTAATTTAAAGGGAAATAAAAAAAGCTGCCAATACAGCTGGGCAGCCTTCCTTAAATCTTCTCAATTATTCTCTCTACTATAAACTATAGAAAAGATATACTTATTTCTTTTGCTTGTTTGTTGATTTCTCATTGTTTTTTTCTTTTTCAGAAGTCGTAATATCCGTGTCTTTAATTTGACTTTCTGGTTTCTGATTGTTTACTGAGGCTGCAACCTCTTCAAT
>Ga0209795_10001636_pt1 | contig 13548 bp, 10 predicted proteins | sample AgamicOrMarz_FD_187166 | JGI IMG/M metagenome (GOLD analysis project Ga0209795, IMG submission 187166) | Agave microbial communities from Guanajuato, Mexico - Or.Ma.rz (SPAdes) (version 2) | ecosystem: Host-associated > Plants > Phyllosphere > Phylloplane/Leaf | place: Guanajuato, Mexico...
TTCTACCCACAGGCTCGGGCGCTTGCTGTACCAGTCGACAGTGTCCTGATAGTTGGCGAATTCGTGGTCGGTCTGCACCAGGCCAAAACCTTTCGGGTCCTTGTCGGCAAATGCGTTGAATTGCAGCGTCGCCGGGTTGTTCAACGGACGGCAGATCCACTCGCCATTGCCGCGCCACATGGCCAGACGGTCGGAGTCGTGAATCTGCGGGTGAATGGTGTCGCACATGCGCCGTTCGTGGGTGCCGCAGCTGAACATGCTGGTCATCGGCGCCACGCCCAGTTGTTCGATAGTGGTGCGTGCGTTGATGTGCGCGTCGATTTCCATGACCACGCGCTCGGCCTGGCAATCGATGTCGAAGCGATAGGCGCCGGTCGCGCTCGGCGAGTCGAGCAGGGCGTAGACCACAAAACGCGTGGCGTTCTTGTCAGGCGTCTCGAACCAGAACTTGGTGAAGTCGGGAAACTCTTCGCGCTTCTTCGCGTAGGTATCAATGGCCAGGCCGCGCGCGGAGAGGCCATATTGGCCAGTAGCATCGACCGCACGGAAATAGCTGGCGCCGAGAAACGACACCACATCATGCCGATCCAGCTCCGGTGCCTTGAACAGTTTGAAGCCGGCAAAACCCAGATCGCCCTTGAGCTGCTGGGTGTCGACCGAAGTGTTCTCGTAATTGAACAGCGCCGGGCGGAAATGCACCTCGCGCGCCATGCGCGTCTTCGGATCAACGCTGTACATGCGCACCGGCTGACGGAAACCCATGCCGACGTGGAAAAACTGCACGTCCAGCTGACCTTTGTTTTCCTTCCACAAGGAATGCTCGCCGTCGTAGCGGATCGCGTTGAAATTCTGCGGAGTCATGGTCGCCAGGGTTGGCGGCAACACCTGTTTCGTATCCTGATAGGCATTGCCGGCGAGCTGCTTGGCCTGACGCTTCAACGCTTCGAAATCGAAAGCCTGGGCCTCGCCATCGGCGGCGCCACCATTGGCCGCCCAGGCGCGAGCGGCCAACAGACCCGACGCGGAAAGACCGGTATAGGCCGCAATGGCCATGGACGCTTTGAGCAAATTCCTGCGGTGCATAAATACAACCTGTCGTGTGCAATCCAGCGCCGTTCCTGGCACCTGTCGGATCGGAAATTACGGTTCGGTCATGCCTTCGGCCAAACGCAATGGACTATAAACAGATGCCCGCTAGCTTAATCGGTTCGATTGTCGGGCAAAAAGGCTTGTTTGCGTTGCGTCATCTGGCAATGAAACAAGACATGTCTGTAATTTTTCTGACAGGGCTCTCTGATTTAGAGGGCATATCTGCTTTTTTCGATTAATTACTCTAAAAACCACTTTTCAACGCCGATTTAATTCCTATTCTATGAGCAAGACCGGATACAAGCCTTCGTGCCGGCGGGGCACACGACGCTGCTCGAAGAGGCAGGGCGATGTGAGGTTCAGCAGTTTCTTGACTCAATAGAGAAGGACATCGTCCATGGCAAAAATACAGGGCATCACCGAAATGTTGGGCATCTTTCCTTGCTTGGGCGGCGGGCGCAGAAGACGCCGTCTCAATTCCGAGGAATTGAAACTGGTGGAACGTTATCGAGAGCTATCGGAAAGCGACCGGATCGCCATGCGCTATCTGGTGGATGCGATGCGGAGTGTTTCGCGGTTTTAAGGAGGAGGGGAGAAGGGGGCAGGTCGAAAGGCCTGCCCCTTTTCATTGGGTAACGCTCGGAACGGGCCCTTCTGAGTGGCGAGCAACATCTCGAAGCATACTCGCGGCGCGGGTTGGGGCACTTTCGAACTAGGCTGAGGGCCTTAGATCCGGATAACCCTTGTTTGGAGACGGAACATGAACACCCGTGGATTGCTCGATCAACTGCTCAAGTCCGGGCAGGAAATGCTGCAGAACAAGACTGGCGGCGCTTCCAGCAAATCGGCTGCCAGCGGGCTGGGCGGCTTGCTCGGTGGCTCGTCTGGCTCCAGCGGCCTCGGCGGCCTGCTCTCCGGCGCGGGTGGCGGCGCATTGGCCGCAGGCGCGATGGGGCTGCTGCTCGGCAATAAAAAGGTCCGCAAGGTCGGCGGCAAAGTCGCGATCTACGGCGGCCTGGCTGCGCTGGGCGTACTGGCTTACAAGGCTTACGGCAACTACAACGCCCAAAAAGGCAGCGCACCCCAACGCGAACCGCAAACCCTCGACCGCTTGCCACCCGCTCAAGTCGAGCAGCACAGCCAGGCAATCCTCAAAGCCCTGGTCGCCGCCGCCAAAGCCGACGGCCACATCGACGAGCGCGAGCGCGAACTGATCGAAGGCGAATTCACAAAGCTCGACAACGATCAGGAACTGCAACACTGGCTCCACGCCGAACTCAACAAACCCCTCGACCCCACCGACGTCGCCCGCGCGGCGAGCACGCCGGAAATGGCGGCGGAGATGTACATCGCCAGTGTGATGCTGGTGGATGAGGAGAATTTTATGGAGAAGAGCTATCTGGATGAACTGGCGCGGCAGTTAAAGCTGGAGCCGGGGTTGAAGGTGGAGTTGGAGAGGCAGGTGCGGTTGGCGGCGGTTTGAATTATGGGTTTGAGAAATCGCAGCGTTGAGTTGCGATTTTTCCGTCTGCGGGATTGAGGAAACCAGAGTTAGACAAATGAGAAAGACAAATGGGGACAGATTTATTTCTCGTGATTAGAAAATAAATCTGTTCCGTTTTTCTAAAAATATGTTGGGTTTCGTCGAACAATTTAGAGGTTCTCAATGTTGGTTGGGCCACCGTCATCAATGAGTTTCCTCATGCGACGATTATAGAGTTCAAGGTCCTGAGCATCATTGTTGGCTTCGATTGTTTCTCCCAGAAAAACCATGATACGTGAGATTTTCTGTTTCTCACTTTCAGTCGTGTCGCACACGAGATCAAATCCGTCTTTTGACAAGAAAGGGTATTTGTTTCTTAGGTAATAATAGCAGCCAATGTTTTCAAGCAAGTCGCTGGCGTCTTTTTTTGTCAGCTCAACCGAATTTAAGTATTCGCTAAATGCATCTTTCAATATTTCGATCGAGGTTTCTAGCGGCTCTAAATAGGTGCACAGTCCTTGCCAATTTATGATATGCAACTGGGTTCCCCAGTCAGGATCTCTTGTGAAATATTGGTCACTACCTTTGAAGTAGGCAGGGAACTGATTTTTGTTCAAAGCTATTTCAAAGTTTGTTGTCATTGAGGTTGTTCTCAGTTGTCAAGTTGGCTTGGCAAGCAAATCTGTACCCATTTTAATTTTTTATTTCGGACTGGCCAAAATCTAATTGTGTCTAGGTTGTCAATATGCGCGGTTAGCTTTTCAAGAAAAGCCTTTTCGCTGCTGAAGTTGTTGTTGGCAATCATATCTAAGAACCAAGTGGAGTCTAAAACTGTAAATATTTCAGTCCACTCTGGACTTCTAGCTTTCCATTCGGGCATGACGTTCGCGGCAAAGCCGTGGCCTTTGCCTTGGGATAAGTGAAAATAGTTGTCTTCGAATGAGTAGCCTATAATTTTCGGCCAGTTTGAACTGTGCAGAAGATTTGGCTCCATATCCTTTCTAGCAATCACATAAAAAATTCTCATCATTCTTCAGGAGGTATCTGTGGTTTGTCGAAGTTGGCTGTGCGTGGGGTTGGGTGGATTTTTTTTTGCTCCGCTGTCACCCATTTTTAATGCGTGCTTAAACCAAGGGCTAAAGTTTTTGGTTTGTTCAACAGGGCATGTCATGTATCAGTGCACGGTGGCGTAAAAATTTAGCATTATACGCTCTGCTCAAAAAATTTCGAGATTAAGCAGGCAACCCTTCAGTTTTAACCGCTTGATCTCGTCGTCAAACTTGTATTTTGGCGATTCTTTGTTTTTTGTATCGTGCTGCTGTCTAAGGAGGCGAAATAATTTCCCTGTATTTTTCTTGCTTTGTTCATCAAGGCTTTCAATTAGGTCGTAATTAGTGGCTGACAGAAACGCGATTTTGTTTTTTAGTGTGTAGTAAGCGCTTATGTTTGAAAGCAATGCCTCTGCATCTGAATAGTCTTCTTTTAAATGTTTTGCGTAATCTTCGAATATGGTCGTTAACAGGCTTTGTGCTGCTTTTTGATTTTTTAAAACTCCACACATTTCCTGCCAGTTGCTGATGAAGAGATGGTCTCCCCAGTCGGATCCGCGGGAAAAATACTTTCCAGTCCCTTTAAAGAAGTCAGATGTTTCATGAAGTTCTAAAGCCGTCTCAAAAGTAGTCTTCATTGAGCTTTTTCCAGCCATCAAGGTTTGTCACAAAACGTTCCAATGTCAATGCTTTGATGAGCATTTTTTGAATCACGAATTTGTGGATTCGGAACCTAAGTATGCTCTAGCTTGGGAATATACCGGTGTCATTATTTTTCTAAGAACGGTTGGCTGTCATTTAGAGTTAGCAGTCCAAGTCAAAAGCATGCGACTGTGAGGGCCGCAATCGGCTGAAACGAGATACCTATCCCGAAAAAGGGCTAGAGCCTTCCCGAGAAAATAGCAAGTTCGGCTCGTCAGAAATTTTTTAGGTCGCAACTCCGCGGTCTGCGCCTGGCTTGAACATGAGAGATTCGTCTTCTTGTCTAGCTTTACAACTCTCTACAAAAATCAGTGCTGCAGACGGATCTTTAAGAAAGAGTTCGTACGACTCTTTGCTTATTTCGTAATACTCATCATAGTCAACCAAGCGGTTGTTAACATGGATAGAAACATAATACGTTCCACTAACTGCTTCTATTCCTATGGTAAATCGCTCGTCTGTATTGATAGAAGTGTCATTGAATTTCATGATCATCCTCTTATAGAGACAGTGGTGATATTTCAAATTTTGGTGCAAGCGGGCCTTTAGCGTCGACTATTGCTTCACTGTTTCCATCTGGCAATTTTCGACCCGGAATCCATAGGTCGTTATCGCCAGCTTCATTTCCTGATGGAATTCTTGGTCCAAGTCCGCGTTCGTTTTCGATTTCACTGATCAGAAGAAGTGATAATTATTTTTCGGCTGGGGCGTTCCTTGAGCTAAGTTATAATTACGGTAGCACTGAATCGCTATGACGACAGTCTGGCCGAGTATAATCATAGTGCCGAACGCCTTTATCGAGCCATTGTTTGGGTTTCGCTTTTCAAAGCGAACATCAGCATCGTGTAGTAGCTGTGAAAAAAGAAACTTCGCTATTTCTAAATCAGGTTAAATGCACTGTGTCACTCCCAACGCCCTAGCATGATGTACGCAAAGTCGGAGAGGGGATGCGCACGGTTGTTTTCGTCCCTTTTTCTACTCACGCCCATAAACCAATAAAATCATCAAAGTTATTAGAAACTAAGTGGGTTTTACTTGAGTTTGGGTCAAAAATTTCAACCGTAATTGAGGGCGTATTGAAATTCAGGCAAACAAGGTAACCGCCCGCATCCCGTGCGATAGGGACCAATCCATTCGGAAGCCCTGGGGGTTTTCCTGCCCCTGAGTACCATGAGATGGTATACGGGGTTGCGTCGGGCGAAAATGAAAAGAACTCGCTTATGCAAGTTCCTTCGTCGTCATATGAAAATGAAGACACCTCAGGAGAGGCTTCGTCGGAATATTTAACTAAGTCCAAGTAGGACTCTGGGAAAATTACACCAAGTAGTTTTTCTACTTGGGAAATCGTATTGGCATCCACTGAGGATCCCTGTTCAATCCCGAAAGTACTCCAGTCAATCTTCATGTCAGCCCTCCGTAATTATTTCTTTCCATCCGCAAAGCCCCCTTTGTTTCCGGGGTGGAACATCTTCTGCCAAAGAGCATTCCATTGAGGACCTTTCGATTGTTCATGTTGATAGCGCCATACCAGTTGGAGTGTATCCGTTCCCGGTACGTGATGCCATGTGACCTCCTTACCAGGGCTAATGCCTTTGGTAGGTATCTTGGTGCCCTTTACACGTCTGAATCCTGGCACCATGGTTTCCATTATTTTATTAAAATCTGCATCAGTATCGGCTGACTTTAAGAGGCTTTCGTTTGCAACCTTGAAATGTTCTGCGCGGTTCGGAACTGCTAGCACATCCGGGCCAATTTTGGTCTCGTATAAAACGCTATATGCGTGGGGATCCAATGGCGTCGCCATACCGCTTAGTGCTTCATTACGGTTTGCTGCAACCGGATCCACTGCTCCGGCAGTTTTTGCCTTGCCTCCATCCGCCTCTAGGCACTCCAATCCCAACGGATCCACCCACATAGTGGGGTTAGGGACGTATTGGTAGTTGTTCAACCCTCCTGCGAGTTTGAACGGATCCGGCGTCAGAAACCGCCCAGTTCCCGGATTGTAGTAACGATGGCGGTTGTAATGGAGGCCCGTCTCCGCATCGAAGTACTGACCTTGGAACCGCAGCGGGTTGTCGATTTCACTGACATCCAATGCCGCGAGGTTGCCATAGGCACGGTACTTCGCCGACCACATGATTTCGCCGCTGTAGTCGGTGAGTTCTTGAGGGGTACCGAGGTGGTCAAGGTGGTAATAGAACGGCGTTGCCTTCAGGGGGCCTTCGCCGTCGAGCATTGCCAGAGGACGGAAACTGCCAGGTTCGTAGATATAGCTGCGATACCGGTTTTCTGCGCTTTCTGCGATCAGACGTTCGCCTTGCCATAAGAACTCGGTGGTACGGCCGTCGACCGTTTTTTCGATACGGCGGCCGAAGGCGTCGTACTTGTAGCTAGCTGTGCTTCCGCCTGGCAGGCTGACGCCGATCAGGCGATGCTGGCGGTCATAGCGGTACTCGGTGACGACTTTCTGGGCGGCGCCGCGGCGTTCGCGAATCAGATTGCCGTAGGCGTCGTAGTCGTAATGCCGGTCACCCTGCATCAACAGGCGGTTGCCTTTGACGTTGGCGAGGTTGGCGGTGCCTTCGTTGGTTTGGCCAAGCAGGTTACCCGCCGGGTCATGGGCGAAGCTTTCCGGTGTGGCGCCGCGCACGCTGATCAGACGATCGAGTGGGTCGTAGTGATAGCTGCGATTGCCTTTGCGGCTATCGTCGACGCCGGAAAGGTTGCCAATGGCGTCGTATTCATAGCGACGCTGGAACAGGTTCTTATCACGCTGACTGACGCTGTGTGCTTGCAAACGACCTTGTTCGTCGTACTGGTATTGGCTGAGCAACAGTCCTTGTTGGCGTTGTAGTTCGCGACCGGCGCTGAATTGGTGGCTGGTCAGGCGAGAACCGTTGAGGTCGATGCTGCTCAGGCGCCCACCGGACAAATGACGGTAGTCGAGCGTGCTTCCATCGGGCAGGCGACAATGGCTCAATTGGCCGACGCTGTCATATTCGTAACGTGTGGTGCCCCAGCCTTGGTGTTCAGTGATCAGGCGGTCCTGTACATCGTATTCATATGCAAGCGGCCAATGACCATCATCAATATTTACCAAGCGACCCAGTGCGTCGTAGCTGTAGTGAATCTCTTCGCTGTCGGGCAGGGTTTTGACCAGGAGGCGACCGGAGGCGTCGCGCTGGTATTCGGTGACCAGTTCGCTGCCGTCGTCGCCGAATTCGGTTTTCTTCAGCAACTGGCCTTTGAGGTCATACTCGTAGGCAGTGCGGCGACCGTCGAAGCCGATTTCTTGCTGGATCAGGCCATTTGAGTAGTAGTCGAGCTGATAGCGTTCGCCGCGCTCGTTCTCAATCTCGGTGAGGTTGAGTTGCGAGTTGTCGTAGCGGTAGCGAAGTTGGCTGCCATCCGGATTGATGCGGCGGCTGACCAAGTGCAGGTTGTCGGCGTATTCGTAGCGAGTGATACGGCCCAGCTCGTCGCGTTCGGCGGTGACTTTGCCGTAGGCGTTGTAACTGAAAGTGCGTGTCGTGCCACCGGGTAAAGTGATCTGCGCCAAGCGCTGCGCTGCGTCCCATTGATAATGGGTGATGGCGCCGCTCTCGTCTTGGCGGGTGATCAATCCGCCGAATGAATCGTAGCGGTACTTGCGCTGGCCTCCATCGGGCAGACGTTCTTCAAGCAATTGCCCAAGGCCGTTCCAGTCGAGCTGATGGCGGCTACCGTCGGGGTGGGTAATTTCCAGCAAGCGGCCTCGGCGGTCATAGCGGTAGCACGTCTCATTGCCGTCGGGGTCGGTCTGCTGGGTGATGTCGCCCTGAAGGTTCCGCTGGTATTTCCAAGTGGCCTTGCCCCGACGGACTACTCGTATGAAACCGTTGTGATACTCGTAAGTAGTCGGTTGGTCTTCAGGGGGAATGATTGCGACCAGGCGTCCGGCTTCGTTGTATCGATATTCTGTGATGGCGCCAAGAGGGTCCTTTTCAGCAATTAGCTGACCTTTTTCATCATAGGCTCTTTGTGTTTCTGCACCATCCGGACCGGTCTCGCTGACCAGTCGAGCGTTTTTATCGTGGACGTAAATCTGCTCGCTGCCGTCTGCATTAGCGACAGTAACTGTGCCTTCATCGTCCCAAACATAACGCGCATCGATCTGCGCAATATTGGACCACTGACGAGTACAACGGGCCCACTTGCCTTCGCGTTCCCACTCCCAGTGAAAGCTTGCGCCGCCGGCCAGTTGGCGCTGTTGGATTACATGCTGCTCGTCATAGTGATAGTGCTCGACTTCCCCAACGGCATTGGTGGCGCTTATCAGTTGATTACGCTCGTTGTACTTATAGCTAACCAGTGTCTTGACCGTCTGCCACGGGTCTTGGCGTTCGCCTCGTTCGTTGTACTCCTGACCTAATTGTTGGTAGTCAACGGCGACAATATGGCGATCTTCATAGCGCAGGAGCAAAGAACGTCCCGCTCCGTTATCGATGCGCTGGATGCGATCAACCAAGTCATAGCTGATGTGCAATTGGTTGTCGTAGGCATCGCTAATGGTAGTCAGGCGTCCGGCGCGGAAATGATAAAAACGTGTGTCCTCTCCGGCCTGAGCCAAGATCAATTCGCCTGGCGCATCCCCTATGAAAATCGCCGCCTCGGAAAGGCTATTGGTGATGGACGGACGCTGTTCGTTAGGTAGAGGGAACTCGGTCCGACGGTTTTCGTTGTCAGTCCACAGCACGACGTCATCGCTGATTTGTAAACTATGTGATAGCGGATGGCTCCAGCCGAAGCCTAGACGGTTGTCGATCTCTACCGCGCTGGTGCGGTAAAGACGTACCCATTCCAGCGGTAGCAGGCCGTCCAATTTTCCATCAGTGAGGGTTAGTAGTTCCTCACCGGTGACCATCGAAATGGGGTCGCCCTCGCAACGGGTTTTGGATTTGCACTGTGCCGCTTGATTAGCCGGGTTCGTGGACTGCTTAGGTGCGTCATTAACCGGTTCGTTTTTCACCAGCAGGCTTTGCGGTTCTGTTTTCTTCCGAGCAAATACCGAGGCGTTCGGCTCCTTAAGCGTGGGGGTATCAGCGGTCTTGGGAAGAGGCACAGGGCCACCACCAGTATCAGTAACACCGATGGAAAGAGGTGCCTTCTTACCTGCGTTCAGTGGAACATCCTTGGCCTTGAGCATTACAGGCTTGGAAAGCTCTGTATGGGCCGGAAGGCTATGTTTGCTGCTAGCCGACATCAACTGTTCAGCCAAACCCTCAAGGTATTTGAGTGCTCCCCCAGGCTTCATTTTGCTCAGGGCCTTGGTCCCCAACCGCACGGCAAGGCCGGCTCCGCCCGTAAGACAGATACCGATGACTACGTTGATCAGGAACTCGACGCCGATGCTTGCGATCACGTTGACGATCACCTGCGGCGGCAGCATGCCCACCCAGGCCACAATTGCCGAGATGTAGATAAACATCAGCGGTTCGTCGTTGAGTATCAACAAGGCAGAGGCAATTGCTTCTTTGGAGGTCGCGTAGAGCTTTTCGAGTTCAAGGTCTGATAAGTAGTCGCGAAGCTTTTTGGCATTCCCTATCGGATCGGCCAGAAGACCGACAAGGTTTTTCAAGTCATCCCATAAACTGAGTAGCGCCTGCTCGAAGCTATCGAGCGCTTCTTTCAGCAGAATCATCGCGCGACCCGCACGATCCGCCGCAGAGTAGGTGCTCCACTGCGCTTGGAACTTGCTCGCCCACTCGCTTCTCAACCAGCCGTCGAGATCGCTGATCACACCTTTATAAGAACCATAAAGAGCTTTGACATCGCTTTCGGAGACGTCTGGAAAAAAGGTGATGCGATAGTGTTTCCCCGGGATGCAGTTATCGATAGTTTCGATACCACTGGGGCCAATCTTTTTATTGATCGGGGCTCCTACCACGGAGTAGCCAATCATTGCTTTTTCGACCTGTTCGATGCGCACCGGGGTATCGCCGATGGGCACGTAGCGTGCGGTCTCGAATGCATGGATCAGCGTAAACTTGCCATCCTTTGGACACACGGCAAAGGTCTCGACTGCCCCTGTCCTGGTTCTACGCTGCGTAACGCTGACCTCATTGCCAACCTTGAATTTCTGGTCGACGTCCATAGCCCAGCCTGTCCAGAAACCATCCGCCCAATTTTTGTAGTCGCTCAGGCAATTATTGAAGTCTTTAAGGATCAGGTTAACGTCGGGAGCTTTGGCGTCCAGTACCTGAAGAACCAAGGTTCCCAGTGGGCTGCTAATCATGCGTTGACTTCCTTTGTCAGCTGCGCGGCGAGGCGCTCTGCCATGTCTTCGGTATTCGGTTGATGTCGGACGAAGCGTTCGACTTTGCGGCGCAGGTTGTTTTCAGGAAATGCGAAATACAGCTCAGGACAGTCTTCACCCAGCCACTGCATCAGGTTGTCGATGACAGTGTTTAGGTCGCCCTCGGCAAGCTGTTTGAGTAGCTTCTCGGGCACCTCCCACCACGGCCAGTCCCGCACCTTCGGCAAAACCCGTGTCCCAACCTCCAGCGTTTGCCCATTAATCAGATACCGCTCAAACACCGGCAGTACTTCCCCAGCCTTCTCCCCAAGCCCCTTCAAAATCGGGTAGATGTGCCGCCCATCCCAGAAGCGGAAAAACACCTCCGTCCCGTCAGGCATCTTCACCTGTGTCAGGCTGCGCAGGTGCTCGAACACGTCGTTCGGTTCGGCGCGTGAGACGGCCAGCCAGCCCCAGTCGAGGACGTCGGTTTCGGCGATCCAGGGCAGGAGTGCCGAGTTCGGTTTGAGTTCGGTGACGTAGGGCATCACCGGTTGCCAAGTGGAGTAGGGTGTGCCGCCCCAGATCGGCAGGAGCTGGGCGGTGGGTTCGGTGAGGTACAGGGTTTTCAGGGCGTCGGCATCGCTCGCCGCACTGATCACCAGATACAAACGCTCGCCACTCTGCAACGGCTGTTGCGCCAGCCAGTCTTTGGGTGTCAATCGATCAGATGGCACAGGCACCTGCCTTGCATTTTTCGCATTCTTCGCAGAACGGCGCGTTGCGTTTGAGGGTGTTGATCTGGGCCGGGGTCAGGACCTGGCCGGCCTTGTCGGCATCCGCCTGTTTCAGCACGCCGGGCATCAACGGCGCGGCGCCCGTACCAACGCCGGGGCTGCCGCCGGAGTTCATGTTGATTACCGGGCCGCTCAAGGTCACGCCGCCGGCGTCGATCTTGATGAAGCTGCCGCCGCCGACCAGCGTGAGTTCGGCGCCGGCTTCCATCACCACTTTCATGCCGCTGCTCAGGTGGATTTCCTGGCCTGCGTCGATGAACTGGCCGGTGCCGATCTTGATGTGCTGGTTCACGCCGACGGTGAGGTGGTCGTTGGCGCGGGTTTCGACTTTGCGGTCGGCGTAGACGGTGTGGTGTTCTTCGGCCTTGAACTCGGTGTAGCTGTTTTGCTCGACGGTGTCGTGGCGTTCGTTGCCGACGCGGATTTTCTGGTCGTGCTCGATGTTCTCGTCCCAGTCGCGCTGGGCGTGCAGGTAGATCTGTTCCTGACCTTTTTTGTCTTCGATGCGCAGTTCGTTGTAGCCGCCACCGCCCATGGAGCTCAGGGTCTTGAAAGTGCTGCGGGTCTTGTTCGCCGGCAGTGGATAGGGGACGGTGTTTTCCTTGTGGTACAGGCAGCCGCTGATCAGTGGCTGATCGGGGTCGCCTTCAAGGAACGTGACGAGCACTTCCATGCCGATGCGCGGGATGGCGATGCCGCCGTACTGGGCGCCGGCCCAGGCGCTGGAAACACGCAGCCAGCAGCTGGTCTTGTCGTCGGCCTGGCCTTCGCGGTCCCAGTGAAACTGGACTTTGACCCGGCCGTACTCGTCGCAGTGGATTTCTTCACCTTTCGGGCCGGTGACCACCGCGCTCTGGCTGCCGAGAATGCGCGGTTTCGGGTGGCGCAGCGGCGGGCGGTTGGGCACGTCCCATGGCGTGGCCTGGAAGCGGTTGCGGTAGCCCTGATGGAAATCGTCTTTCAGCGCCGTGGTGTCGCTGGTCACCGACTCTTCGAGCACTTGCGGCTGCTTGCCTTCGTGCAGGACTTCGGTGAGCAGCCAGAGGTCGTTCCATTTGGCTTTCGGGTGTTCGGTCAGGGCGAGGAAATGACCGCTGACCAGCAGTGGCTGATCACTCTTGCCTTCGGCGAGCTGGAAGTCGCTGCGATGGCGTTCGAGGGCGCGTTTGGCCAAATGCTTGCCGCGCTCGCGGTCGATGAAGCGGCCCGGGTAATCGTAGTCTTCGAGGTCTGGCAGGGCGTCGCCACGGTTTTCGCTTTCCAGGGTCAGGCGCGGTTTTTCGAAATCGTAATCGCGGCGGGTGGTGCGGCTGGTGCGGGTTTCCAGGCGCAGGTCGAAACGCTTGATCACCGGGTTGCTGGCGACCATGCCGGAGTCTTGCTGATAGGGCACCGGCTTGAGCTTCGGGAACACCGTTTGGTCATCGCCGAACACCAGCTTGTGCGCGTTGGCGCTGTGCTGGAAGTGGAAGTGAATGCCTTCTTCTTCACACAGGCGCTGGATGAAGTGCAGATCCGACTCGTCGTATTGCACGCAGTAGATGCGCTCGGGATAGATCGAGCCGGTCTTGAATTCGTAGGCGTTGCCTTGGATGCCGTGCTCTTCCAGCACTTGGCCGATGATTTTCGGCACGCTGAGGTTCTGGAAGATGCGCTGGTTGATGCGGTGCGCCAGGTACGCCAGTTGCGGGCGCAGCGTCACCGAATAACGGGTCAGGCGCTTGCCGGAATCGCCTTGCGCAGCGCGGTAGATCTGCCCATGAATGCCGCTGCCGTCAGGCGACAGCTGCAGAAAGGCCGGTTTGTGCAGCAGGGCTTCGAGGTCCAGCGACGGCTGCTCACTGACCAGCTCCACCTCAAACACAAAAGGCTGGCTGATGGCTTCCCGGCCTTGCAGGGTAAACACCTGAAAGTCGGCGGAAAGCCCTTCAATGGTCAGGGCAAAGTGGGTTTCATTGGCCGGCGCGAACATCCCTTGTTCCTCGTGCTGTACAGCGGCGCTCGTCGACGACCGCAAAAAAAGCGGCTCAACGGACGCGAAATTCTGGAGGGGCGTAAACAACATCGACCAGCAGAGCTGGCCGATGCGTGTAACGGTCAGCCGTAATTAAACGACTGGAGCACGCCAGTCATCGGAACCCGAAGTACCGGATA
>Ga0209795_10001640_pt1 | contig 13509 bp, 13 predicted proteins | sample AgamicOrMarz_FD_187166 | JGI IMG/M metagenome (GOLD analysis project Ga0209795, IMG submission 187166) | Agave microbial communities from Guanajuato, Mexico - Or.Ma.rz (SPAdes) (version 2) | ecosystem: Host-associated > Plants > Phyllosphere > Phylloplane/Leaf | place: Guanajuato, Mexico...
GGTTCGGGCCCTTGAAAGAACGAATCCTGCGCGCCCAGAGCACTTATACCCGAGGGTCGGATGACGCCGTGGTCATCACCGGCCCCAAGGTCGCTTATGCGAGTGTTTTCGAATCCATCGTCAACAACCGCCTCCACCTCATCGGCGACCGGGAGGAAATGGTCAAGGAATGCCACCTGGCGTTGTCCAAGGCACAGATGCACCCTGAGCATGTCCCCGAGGCTGTTTTCAATGACCTTTACGCTTATATTCTCAGGTATGTCTATCGATGAGCCCGGGACGGCGATGTCGAAGGTGCCGCCGTCATCGCCGGATCGCCAGGAACTAGCCTGCTCCTCCATGGGTTTTGGGCGAACTTAAGATTTGAATGCACCACAGGTCCCTGTGGGAGCAGGCTTGCTCGCACAATGGGTCGGCGTGCACCAATGGATATTTACTCGGCCAACAAACCCCGGTCACCTTCTTCGCGAGCAAGCCTTGCTCCTACAGGTTCGCGGTATGATGGCGGCCCGGTTCGCAGCCTGACAGGCACGCAGGAAAACCCCATCCACACGAGGAGCAAAGATGACCCCCTGGTTGACCATCGTGGGCATCGGTGAAGACGGCTTCAAGGGCCTGGGCCGCACGGCCCGCCACGCCCTGCTAAAGGCCTCGCGTATTGTCGGCAGCGCCCGTCAGCTGGCATTGCTGCCGACGTGCATCCGCGGCGAACGGGAGCCATGGCCCAGCCCGTTTTCCCTCGAAACGCTGCTGACGCGGCGGGGAGAGCCGGTCTGCGTGTTGGCCCGCGGCGACCCGATGTTCTACGGCGTTGGCGCCAGCCTGGCCAAACACTTGCCGGCGGATCAAATGCAAGTCATCCCTGCACCATCCTCCTGTTCGCTGGCGGCGGCACGCATGGGTTGGCCGTTGCAAGACGTGGTCACCCTGTCACTGGTGGCGCGTCCCCTGGCCGTGCTCAACGCCCATCTGGCCACAGGCGTCAGGCTGGTGCTGCTGAGCAACGACCGGCACAGCCCGGTCGCGGTGGCAGCACTGCTGCGCGAGCGCGGCTTCGGCCCCAGCCAGATGACCGTGCTGGAACACCTCGGCGGCCCGGCGGAACGGCGCACCGAAAGCTGCGCGGAGCAATGGTCTGATCCGGCCATCGCCGACCTGAACCTGATCGCCATCGACTGCCGTGCCGAACCCCGCGCATCACGCCTGTCACGTCTGGCCGGCCTACCGGACAGCGCGTTCGAACACGACGGCCAGTTGACCAAGCGCGACGTGCGCGCCATCACCCTCGCCCGCCTCGCCCCGCTGCCCGGTGAATTGTTGTGGGACGTGGGCGCCGGCAGCGGCTCCATCGGCATTGAATGGATGCGTGCCTACCCCAGTTGCCGGGCCCTGGCGATCGAAGCCGACGAAGCGCGCCAAGGGTTGATCGAACGTAATCGCGACACCCTCGGCGTACCGGGGCTGCAATTGATTCGCGGACGAGCCCCCCAGGCCCTCGAAGGGCTGGAGCCGCCGGACGCCGTGTTCATCGGTGGCGGGGTGACCCGTGAAGGCGTGCTGGATGCCTGCTGGGAACGGCTCAAGCCCGGCGGACGATTGGTGGCGAACGCCGTGACGCTGCAAAGCGAGATGGCGCTCATGAACTGGCGCGATCGTCACGGCGGCGAACTGACCCGCATTCACGTCGCCCAGGCCCAGCCACTGGGCGAGTTCGACACCTGGCGCCAGGCGCTGCCGATCACCCTGCTGGAGCTGGTGAAACCTCTCGATGCGTGAAGAAACCGCCGAGCAACCCGCCCCCTTGCGCAGCGGCCTGACCACCGGCAGTTGCGCCACGGCCACCAGTCTCGCGGCGGCGCGCCTGTTGCTGGGCGGCAGTTGCGCCGATGCCGTGGAAATCGTGCTGCCCAAGGGCAAACAGGTGCAGATGCGCCTGGAGTTCTGTCGGCTGACCGAACAGGGCGCCGAGGCCGGGACGATCAAGGATGCCGGTGACGACCCGGACGTTACCCACGGGGCCTTGCTGTTTTCCCAGGTGCGCCTGATGGCCGAGCCGGGGGTTCGCTTCCTGGCCGGGCGCGGCGTCGGCACCGTGACGCGCCCCGGCTTGGTGCTGGCGGTCGGTGAGCCAGCGATCAATCCGGTACCGCGCCAGATGATCAGTGATCACCTCGGCCGGCTGGCGACGGAAACCGGCTATGCCGGCGGCTTCGAAGTCACGGTCAATGTCGAGGGCGGCGAAGCCCTGGCACTGAAAACCATGAACCCGCGGCTGGGGATTCTCGGCGGCTTGTCGATCCTCGGCACCAGCGGCATCGTCCGGCCCTTTTCCTGTGCGGCCTACATTGCTTCGATCCACCAGGGCATCGACGTAGCGAAGACCAACGGCTACCTGCACATCGCCGCCTGCACCGGCAACGCCAGCGAAGACACCATGCGCAGGGTCTACAACCTGCCGGAAATCGCCCTGATCGAGATGGGCGATTTCGTCGGGGCCGTGCTCAAGCATGTACGCAAGGTCCCGGTGGAAAAACTCAGCCTGTGCGGCGGCTTCGGCAAGATCAGCAAGCTTGCCGCCGGCCATATGGACCTGCACAGCCGTCACTCCAGTATCGACCTGCCGCAACTGGCCGAATGGGCTGCCGCAGTCGGCGCCGATGCGGCCCTGCAACAGCAAATCCGCGACGCCAACACCAGCCAGCAAGCCTTGGCGATGGCCAGCGCCGCTGGCGTCGCCCTCGGCGACGTGGTGTGCGAACACGCCCTGGCTTTCGCCCGCAGCGTCGTGCCGGCCGAGGTCCTGGTCGAAGTCTTCGCCATCGATCGCCAGGGCGGGATCGTCGGTCATGCCGGCGCCTTTAAATGAGCCATCAGATGAAACGCATCCTGCTGTTGGGCGGCGTCACCGAAGCCCTCGCCATCGCCCGCACCCTCGGCCCCCGGCATATCTACAGCCTGGCGGGCATTGGCCGCGTTCCGACTGACTTGACTTGCCAGGTGCGCGTTGGCGGCTTCGGCGGCGCCGAAGGGCTGGCGCAGTTCATCCGCGAACAGGGCATCGACCTGGTGCTGGACGCCACGCACCCCTACGCCGCGCAGATCAGCCATAACGCCGCCCACGCCGCCCGTGCTTGCGGCATTCTCTGCTGGGCCCTGCGCCGTCCTGCCTGGCAACCCCAGGCCGGCGACGACTGGCGCGAAGTGGCCGACTGGGCCGAACTGATCCAGGCCCTGCAACCCTTCCGCCGCCCCCTGTTCACCCTGGGGCGCGAACCGCTGCAACACCTGCACGAAATCCCGCCGGAGCAGTTCTGGACCCTGCGCGCCCTGGACGCCTACCCCGGCAATGAAAGGTGCGAAGTCATCGGCGCACGCGGACCCTTTCACCTCGAAGACGAACGCGCCCTGTTCGAGCGACGGCAGATTGATGTGCTGATCAGCAAGAACAGCGGAAGCTCGGCTACTGAGCCGAAACTGGAGGTGGCGCGGGAACGTGGGGTGCCGGTGTTGGTATTGAAGCGGCCGGTGTTGCCAGCAGTGGACAGGGTGTTTTTGACGCTTGAAGAAACATATATGGCGTTGGCGCCTTCAACCTTATGAGCCAAGATCGCGGCCTTGCATGAACAGTAACCTATTTGTTACCTTCAAGGCCGAACGTGATCACACTCGAAGAATACATACAAGCCAACGATACAAGCCCGTTCCAGCGCTGGTATTCCAGTCTGGACAACCAAGCGGCGTACAAAGTATCCAACGCCCTGATGCGCTTAGAGATGGGCAACACGTCGAATATCAAATGGTTCGATGGTTTGGGCGAATATCGTATTAATTGGGGGCCTGGCTACCGTGTCTATCTGGTCCAATAGGGCAAACGCTTGATCATTTTGTTTGGAGGCGGTGACAAATCCTCTCAGAAAAAAGACCTGGTGCAGGCGAAAAAACTGATAGCTGAGTTCCGAACCCGGAAGAAGGCAGAAAGGAACATGAGGTAACGCAATGGCTCTGACTCGTAGCTATAAACATACAATTGCCGAACGCGCTCAGCGTGACCCTGAATTCGCTCAGATCCTGCTGGATGAGGCCGCCACCCTATTTTTAAATGGAGAGCCGGAGATGGCCAGGATGATTCTCCGTGATCTCGTCAATGCCACCGTTGGTTTCGAAGAACTGGCCAAGGAAACCTCTAAACCCAGCAAAAGCTTGCATCGAATGCTCTCGGCCAAGGGCAACCCAAGCATGGACAATCTGGCAGCAATTTTTGCGGTGATCCGCACAACCCTGAGGGTCAATATGCAGGTACATGCTGTGCCGGCGCATTGAAATATACGATATCGCACCGTCACAACACCCCCCGCGCCTAATCTATTGCTACTGTTAACCCAAACCCTGCGACCCTACACCGCACGCACCTTTTTTACTTCTGTCCCCCGATCAGGCTAAATACCGCCACCTGATCGCCCAACCGAGCGGATTGCCCCATGTCCCGACAACGGCTTGCATTTGCCTGGATCGCCTGCTTCGCAGTGCTGTTCAACATGCTTGCGATGCCGCTGTCCGGCGCCGCCGCGAGCAGCAATGCGCCGGCCGAGCAGCTGTTGTGGGGCAGTTTCTGTTCCTCCAGCGGCACGAAGATGGTGGCGGTTTCCCTGGGCAAGTTCGAGCAGGGCACGCCGTCGAAGGACGACCATTCGACAATGCAGCATTGCTGGTGCTGCTCGGGTTCGCCATCGTCGGTGGCCCTCGCCGGTCAAGCCCCGCAGCTGTATCTCGATGCCCGGCCGGTCCAGGGCGGTGTCATCCCCCCTGCGCTCGACAGCCCCACGCCACGCCAGCAATGGCCGAGCCTCAATCCCCGCGCTTCGCCTCTGGCCTGATTCCTTCCGCACAACATCTGCGCTTTGAATCGTTCCGGAGAATTGCCATGTTGAACAGACTTATCCTGCTGGCCGCCCTGTTGCTTCCCGTCGGCTTCGCCCAGGCTCACCAATACAAAGTGGGCCAGCTTGAAATCGGCCATCCGTGGTCCCAGGAGTTGCCGCCGAACGCACCGACCGTGGCTGCGTATTTCGTGATCCACAACACCGGCACGACCGCCGACAAACTGCTCAGTGTCGACGCCCCCATCGCCGGCAAGGCCGAGCTTCATGAACATGTGAAGCAGGACGACCTGATGAAGATGCAACCCGTGCCCGCTGTCGAGATCGCTCCCGGCGCTACCGTCACCTTCGCGCCGATGGCTTACCACGTGATGCTGCTGGATCTGAAGGACCGCAGCTTGCTGAGCGACGGCAAGCGTTTCCCCATGACCCTGCATTTCGAAAAAGCCGGGGATGTCACCGTTGACGTTGCGGTGCAGAAAAAGGCCCCCGACGGCACCAAGGTCGAAACCCACACGCACTGATAGCAGCCCATGGGTCTTCCCCGCACCAGGCCTGCCCAGCCCCGCCACCAGCCGATGAGCCTGGCACGCGGCAGCTGGATCAGCCTGTTCGCCATGCTGATGATCTTCATCGGTCCGCTGATTTCTCAGTCGATGCCGATGGATCAGCCCATGGCTGCGTCCATGCCCATGTCCATGCCGATGGGCATGGATATGGGCATGTCGCCGGGTGCCCATGGCGCCCCGGCGGCCGAGCACTGCCCGCCCCAGAGCGAGCACCATGTGCTGTGGGAAAAGTGCGGCTATTGCAGCCTGTTGTTCAACTGCCCCGCCCTGCCGGGTGGACAATCCTTCGCCGCTTTCGATACGCCAGCGGCCACTACCTACACCAGCCCCTCGCCGCGCCTGGGCCATGCCCGGCCGTCGTTTTTCCCGGGTGCCCGAACCCGCGCACCGCCCCTCGACGCGTAGCCCCGACACTTACTTCACCCGGTCGCACAAGACAGTCCCCAGGCTGCCCGACCGTGTCGTTTACGTCTGTTCGATGGAATCATCATGTCCAGGTTTTCTGCCGGCATCGCGTTGGGCACCGCCCAGGTTCGATGCCCCCCTTTACGCCCTATGATCGCCGCGTTCTGCGGCTTGCTGCTTGCCCAACACACGCTGGCCGAGGAACACGACCACCACGAGGGCCAGGTCGAAGAATTGAGCCCGACGGTCATCACCGCTATTGCCCCCAGTTCGCCACTGACCGTTGTCACCAACCCCAAGGACCCGCGCCAGCCGGTACCGGCCAGCGATGGCGGTGACTACCTCAAGACCATCCCCGGCTTCGCCCTGGTGCGCAATGGCGGCACCAATGGCGACCCGGTGCTGCGGGGCATGTTCGGCTCGCGGCTGAACATCCTCACCAACGGCAGCATGTTGCTGGGCGCCTGTCCCGGGCGGATGGACGCACCGACGTCCTATATCTCGCCGGAAACCTACGACAAGCTCACCGTCATCAAAGGCCCGCAAACCGTACTCTGGGGCTCTGGTTCCTCCGCCGGGACCATCCTGTTCGACCGCGAGCCGGAGCAGTTCGGCGAGCTGGGCAGCCGGGTCAACGCCAGCGTGCTGGCCGGTTCCAACGGTCGCTTCGACAAAATGTTGGACGCCGCTGCCGGTGGTCCGCTGGGTTATGTCCGGGTGATCGGCAACACCGCCCACTCGGACGATTACCGCGACGGCAATAATGATGCAGTGCCGTCGCGCTACGACAAATGGAACGGCGACGTCACCCTCGGCTGGACGCCGGATGCCGATACCCTGTTGGAATTGACCGCCGGCAAGGGCGACGGCGAGGCGCGCTATGCCGGGCGCGGCATGGACGGCGCGCAGTTCAAGCGCGAAAGCCTGGGGCTGCGCTTCGAACGTTCGAACCTTGGCGAGGTGCTGGACAAGATCGAGGCACAGGTCTATTACAACTACGCCGACCATGTGATGGACAATTACACGCTGCGCACGCCATCCGGCACCGGGATGATGGCTGGGCCAATGGCCTCCAATGTCGACCGTCGCACCCTTGGCGCACGCATCAAGGCGACCTGGCGCTGGGCCGACGTGCAACTGATCAGTGGCCTGGATGCCCAGACCAACGAGCATCGCCAGCGCAGCAGCATGGGCGTCGATACCTACAAGGACCTGCCTCGAACCAAGGACGCCGACTTCCACAACTACGGCGTGTTCAGCGAACTGACGTGGTACGCCGCCGACCGCGACCGGCTTGTCACCGGCGCCCGGCTCGACCGCGCCTCGGCCAAGGATTATCGGCAGATTACCGGCTCCGGTATGTCAGCTCGCCCGAACCCTACCGCCGATAAGACACGGGCCGACACCCTGCCCAGCGGTTTCCTACGCTATGAGCACGACTTGGCCGACAGCCCCACGACGCTTTATGCCGGCCTCGGCCACACACAACGTCTCCCGGATTACTGGGAGCTGTTCTCGCCAAACGCCGGCCCCAACGGTTCGGTGAACGCTTTCGACTCGATCAAGCCGGAGAAAACCACCCAGCTGGATTTCGGCCTGCAGTACAAGAGCGAAACCTTGGAGGCCTGGGCGTCGGGCTATGTCGGACAGGTGCGCGACTACATCCTGTTCGATTACACACCCGGCATGATGGGCACCACTTCCCGGGCCGAGAACATCGACGCACGGATCATGGGCGGTGAGCTGGGCGCAGCCTACAAGCTGACCGAGCATTGGAAGGCCGATGCCACCCTGGCCTATGCCTGGGGCAAGAACAGCAGTGACGGCAGCGCCCTGGCGCAAATGCCGCCGCTGGACGCGCGCCTGGGCCTGACCTACAGCGAAGACCGTTGGAGCGCCGGCGCCCTGTGGCGCGTGGTGGCTGCACAGAACCGCGTCGACGAGAACAAGGGCAACGTGGTGGGCAAGGACTACGGCAAGACCTCGGGCTTCGGCGTGTTCTCCCTCAACGGTGCGTACCGCATCAACTCACACTGGAAGGTCAGCAGCGGCGTCGACAACCTGTTCGGCAAAGCCTACGCCGAACACCTGAACCTGGCCGGCAACGCCGGGTTCGGCTACCCGGCAAACGACCCGCAAGCCATCAATGAACCGGGGCGCACGCTCTGGACGAAGGTGGATATGAGTTTCTAACCGGCACCGGAGATCCGTCAGCAAGGTCACAAAGCGTGGGAGCGAGCTTGCTCGCGATGGTGAAGGCACATTCAACATCGATGCAAGCTGAACCATTGCTATCGCGAGCAAGCTCGCTCCCACAGGGTTCGCTTCTACCTTGACTGACGGCACCACATAACAACCCTATTTGCCCTGCGGAGCGCTTTTCGATGAGCCAACCGAAACCGAATTTCTACAACCTGGCCTGGCGCTGGCATTTCTATGCCGGGCTGTTCGTGGCGCCTTTCATGGTGATGCTGGCCCTGACCGGCATCATCTACCTGTTCAAGCCACAACTCGATCCACTGATGTACGGCGACCTGCTGAACGTACCGGCCGGACATCACGCGATGACGGCGGACGACCTGCTCAAGCAGGTCCGCCAGGCCTATCCCGAAGGCCAGGTCAAACAATACCTGCCGCCGATCAATGCCGAGCGCAGCGCGCAGTTCGTTGTCATCGACAAGGGTCGGGAGCTGAACGTGTTCATCGACCCCTACCATGGCGACGTGCTGGGCGAGCAGGATGCGAAGAACAACCTGCAAGCCATGGCCCGGGCGATCCACGGCGAACTGCTGATCGGCACCGTCGGCGACCGGCTGGTGGAAATGGCCGCCGGTTGGGGCGTGGTGCTGGTGGTGTCCGGGCTGTACCTGTGGTGGCCTCGCGGTCAATCGGCGGCCGGTGTGCTGTGGCCCCGCTGGGCGGCTCGCGGCCGGCTGTTCTGGCGTGACCTGCATGTCGTGACCGGTTTCTGGGGCGCTGCGTTCCTGCTGGTGATGCTGCTCAGCGGCATGACCTGGACCGGCTTCTGGGGCAAGCAATACGCCGACCTCTGGAACCGCTTCCCAGCGGCCATGTGGAACGACGTGCCCAAGTCCGACGTCGAGGCGCGCAGCCTCAACGAAGCTCATCGCCAGACCGTGCCCTGGGCGGTGGAAAATACCCCGATGCCGATGTCCGGCGACCATGCCGAGCACATGAACCATGGCGACATGCACGCAGGCCCCGCCGCCCCGACCGTCAGCCTGCAAGCGGTGCAGGACATCGCTCGCCAACGCAACGTGACGCCCGGCTACAGCATCACACTGCCAAAGACTTCCACTGGGGTGTTCACGATTTCCGTCTTCGCCGACGACCCGCGCAACGACGCGACCCTGCACGTGGACCAGTACACCGGCAAGGTCCTGGCGGACGTACGCTGGGAGCATTACAGCGTGGTTGCCCGCGCCACCGAAACCGGCGTGATGCTCCACGAGGGCAAGATGTTCGGCCCGCTGAACCAGATCATCGTACTGCTGATCTGCCTGATGATCCTGCTCAGCGCCGTGAGCGGCCTGGTGATCTGGTGGAAGCGCCGGCCGCAAGGCAAGTTCGGCGTGCCGCCGTTGCGTCATGATTTGCCGACCTGGAAAACCGGCGTATTCATCATGCTGGCCCTGGCGGTGGTGTTTCCGTTGGTGGGCGCCTCGCTGGTGGTGGTGTGGCTGCTGGATAGGCTCGTCGTCCGAAGCAATCGCCAGCCTGAGGTGGCTTCATCTTCAAGTTGAACACGGTGCGTTAACGGCAAGCGGCGCGAAGCCTCTACAATCGCGCCCGCTACCAGACATCGACACAGTTCCCTTGTGGGAGCGAGCCTGCTCGCTCCCACAAGGGAACTGTGTCGATCCAAAAGACTTCGAGTACATGCATGACCTCGCTCACCTTCTCCCACCTCGCCTGGACACCCCTGGGCCAGGGCCACTGCCATCACCAGTTCCAACTGCGTGACGTGACTCTGCAGGTGACGGCCGGGGAGTTCGTCGGTTTGATCGGGCCCAACGGCAGCGGCAAGACCAGCCTGTTGCGCTGTGCCTATCGGTTCAGTCCGCCGGAGAGCGGCGAGGTGAAACTCGACCGCCAAAATGTCTGGCGACAGTCATCGCGCTGGTGCGCGCAGCGTATCGCCGTGGTATTGCAGGAGTTTCCCGACGCCTTTGGCCTGACCGTCGAAGAGGTGGTCGCCATGGGCCGCACGCCCCACAAGGGCCTGTTCGATGGCGACCATCACGAAGATCGGCGCCTGGTGCTGCAAGCCCTCGAAGCGGTCGGACTGCAAGGTTTCGGCAACCATGGCTTCGCGACCCTGTCGGGTGGCGAAAAACAACGGGTGATCCTGGCCCGCGCCCTGACCCAGCAACCGCAACTGCTGATCCTCGACGAGCCGACCAATCACCTCGACCCCCGCTATCAACTGCAATTGCTGCAACTGATCAAGGGCCTGGGCATCGGCACCCTCGCCAGCCTCCACGACCTGAACCTGGCCGCCGCGTTCTGCGACCGGCTGTACGTGATCGAACACGGGTGCATCGTCGCCAGCGGCACGCCCCGGGATGTCCTTACCGCCGAGCTGTTGCGCGAGGTGTTCGGCGTCCAGGCGCTGGTGGACGAACACCCGCTGTCCGGCTACCCGCGAATTACCTGGATAACCCAACCATGACACTGCGCTCCCTGCTGCTCCTGCCACTGCTGCTATGCAGCGTCCACGCTCAGGCCGAAGCCACCCGCTATCCATTGACGATCCAGAGCTGTGATCGCCAGGTCGTGTTCAACCAGGCTCCGCGACATGCCGTCAGCCATGACATCAACATGACCCAGATGATGCTCGCCCTCGGGCTCAAGCCCCGCATGGTGGGCTACAGCGGCATCACCGGCTGGAAGTCCGTGACGCCCGAGATGGCGACGATCCTCGATGGCCTGCCGGAGCTGGCGGCCAAATATCCCTCGGTGGAGACCCTGCTCAATGCCAACGTGGATTTTTTCTTCGCCGGTTGGGACTACGGCATGCGGGTGGGCGGCGACCTGACGCCACAAACCCTGCAACCGCTGGGCATCAATGTGTATGAGCTGACCGAATCCTGCGCGTTCGTCATGAAGCGCCCGGCCGCATCGCTGGAAGACACCTACAACGACCTGCGCAACCTCGGGAAGATTTTCGATGTACAGGATCGCGCCAACGACCTCATCGCCACGATGCAGGCCCAGGTGGCCGACGTCCGCAAGCAGTTGCCGGCCGACCAGCCCCGGGTATTCCTCTATGACAGCGGTGAAGACCGGGCCATGACCTCCGGCCGCCTGGGCATGCCCCAGGCGCTGATCGACGCGGCCGGTGGGCGCAACATTCTGGATGACCTGGAAACCAGTTGGACCCGGGTGAACTGGGAAAACGTGGTGGAGCGCAATCCCCAGGTCATCGTGATTGTCGACTACGGCGAAGTCAGCGCCGAACAGAAGCAGCAATTCCTGCTGGACAACCCGGCCTTGCAATCGGTGGACGCGATCAAGCAGCGGCGCTTCATCGTGATCCCCTACGTCCAGGCCACGCCGGGCATCGATAACGTACTGGCGGTTCAGACCCTGGCGAAGGGTTTCCACATCCAATGAACACCCGTCGCTATGGTGCGCTGCTGGTGCTGCTCGGCGCATTGATGCTGGTGTCATGCGTGGTGTCCCTCGGCTTCGGGCCGGCACGGATCCCGGTGGCCGTGGTCTGGGACATTCTGCTGAACAAGGCATTCGGTGTGGGGGACGTGTATTGGTCGGCTGGCCAGGAGCATATCGTCTGGTTGATCCGCGTGCCGCGCCTGTTCCTCGGCGCCCTGGTGGGTGCTGGCCTGGCACTGATCGGTGCAGTGCTGCAAGCGGTCACGCGCAACCCGCTGGCCGATCCCCACCTGCTGGGCGTCACGTCCGGCGCAACCCTGGGCGCAGTCATCGTGGTGCTGCACGTCGGCGAAATCGTCGGTCTGCTGACCCTACCCCTGGCCGCCTTCGTCGGTGCGCTGTTGAGCATGCTTCTAGTGCTGGCAATTGCCAGCCGCCAGGGTCGCCTGGAAAGTGACCGCCTGTTGCTGTGCGGCGTAGCGGTGTCGTTCGTGATGATGGCGGCGGCCAATCTGCTGTTATTCCTGGGGGACCATCGCGCCAGCTCCGCGGTGATGTTCTGGATGCTCGGCGGCCTGGGCCTGGCGCGCTGGGAACTGCTGGCGGTGCCGGCCGCCAGCGTACTGCTGGGGCTGGTGTTGCTGCTGGGCATGGCCCGGCCCTTGAACGCGCTGATGGCGGGTGAGCAGACCGCCGTGACCCTGGGCCTGAACGCGGCGAGAGTGCGCTTGTGGATCTTTCTGATCGCCTCGCTGATGACCGGCGTGCTGGTGTCCATCAGTGGCTCGATTGGGTTTGTCGGGCTGATGGTGCCGCATATCGCCCGCCGTCTGGTGGGTGCCGAACACCGGCGATTGCTACCGGCCTGCGTGCTGCTGGGCAGCCTGTTCCTGGTGTGGGTGGATGTCGCCGCCCGCACCCTGATCGCTCCCGAAGACCTGCCGATTGGCGTCGCTACTGCGGCCATTGGCGGGCTGTTCTTCATCGGTTTGATGCGCCGCCGCTGACTTCCCTCTTTCGCCCAAACAACATACAACCTGTGGGAGCGAGCTTGCTCGCGATAGCGGTGAATCAGCAGCAAAGATGTAGCTGACACTCCGCCATCGCGAGCAAGCTCGCTCCCACAGTGGACTGCAATCCTGCGCCCCAATGTGGCGCATCTGGCGCACCACCCCCCATAACGCGTTCCCTCATGGTGCGCAGCTCTACTGCCCAACCACGCCAAACCCATATTTCCAAGCCTCCGCCCAACCGGGCACACCCCTTGCAAAAGCCCCTTTCAGCGTCCGCATCTGCCAACCAAGAACACTCATAAAGTCCATGGAGATCGCACAATGAAACGTCGTAGCTTGATCAAGGCTTTCACTCTCTCGGCCAGCATTGCCGCGATGGGCATGGCCTGGACCGTCCAGGCCGCCGAGACCATCAAGGTCGGCATCCTGCATTCGCTGTCCGGCACCATGGCAATCTCCGAGACGTCCCTCAAGGACATGGCGCTGATGACCATCGACGAGATCAACGCCAAGGGCGGTGTGAATGGCAAGAAGCTCGAAGCGGTGGTCGTGGACCCGGCCTCGAACTGGCCGCTGTTCGCCGAGAAGGGCCGGCAGTTGCTGACCCAGGACAAGGTCGCGGTGGTGTTCGGTTGCTGGACCTCGGTGTCGCGTAAATCGGTGTTGCCGGTGTTCGAAGAGCTCAATGGCCTGCTGTTCTACCCGGTGCAATACGAAGGCGAAGAGATGTCGCCGAACGTGTTCTACACCGGTGCGGCGCCAAACCAGCAGGCAATCCCCGCGGTGGAATACCTGATGAGCGAAGAAGGTGGCAGTGCCAAGCGTTACTTCCTGCTGGGCACCGACTACGTCTATCCACGCACCACCAACAAGATCCTGCGTGCGTTCCTGCACTCCAAAGGCGTGGCGGACAAGGACATCGAAGAGGTCTACACCCCGTTCGGCCACAGCGATTACCAGACCATCGTGGCGAGCATCAAGAAGTTCTCCGCTGGCGGCAAGACCGCC
>Ga0209795_10001643_pt1 | contig 13490 bp, 12 predicted proteins | sample AgamicOrMarz_FD_187166 | JGI IMG/M metagenome (GOLD analysis project Ga0209795, IMG submission 187166) | Agave microbial communities from Guanajuato, Mexico - Or.Ma.rz (SPAdes) (version 2) | ecosystem: Host-associated > Plants > Phyllosphere > Phylloplane/Leaf | place: Guanajuato, Mexico...
TAATCCGTTCAATCGCATAACGGTTGGCATCATAGGCATCAGCTCGGTGCGGTGTCGAGACCGCAATGACCACTGCCACATCGGTGATGTCTAATCGGCCGACTCGGTGGGTAATCGCCACGCACGAACCCTCCCAGCGCTGTTCTATTTCCTGACCAATTTGAGCCAGCTTTTTGACCGCCATCGCTTCATACGCTTCATAGATTAAAAACAAGGTTTTTTTACCCTTTGTTAATTCGCGAACCGTGCCGATAAACGTGGTAATCGCGCCGGCATTACGTTGGACAACCTTATCAATTACGGCTTGAATATCGATTGGTTCTTTTGAAATTTCGTACATCATCCTGATTACACCTCTATACCTAAGCACTTAGGCTCTGCATTTTCGACCACTTGGTAACCGCCAATTTTTTCAACCTGCGCTTTAAATTCCGATGATTGAATCATCGCAACTAACAGCTGGCCGCTTTCACTTTCATAAAAGCTTCTTGTCATCAGCAAATCATATTCCTCATCAGCGACTGGAACAAAGTCGAGGTCCATCGCTTTTGCGGCTGGATAGATCCCAAGACCTGCTCCGTGATCGTCCCCGTTCACTTCCGCCGCCACCGCTAAATGCGAAAACATTTCCCGGTCATATCCAGTAATATCGTCTGGTGCCAGGCACCCTTCTTCCAATAATAAATCAAAAAGAATCCGGGTTCCTGCTCCTTTTTGACGGTTGACAAAATTGGCATTGGCACGAGCTAGGTCTGCCGCTGACTCAATTCCCAGCGGATTGCCTTTTGACACGATCCAGCCTTGCTTTCTTTTTAAAAATGGATAGAGAACCACGTCTTGACCTGCTATTAATTTGTTTACATAGGAGATATTGTATTCCTTTGTACTTGGCTCCAGCAAATGAATACCTGCTACATGGGCCTCTCCTTTTCGAATTGCCATGATGCCAGCCATACTGCCGACATGGGAAGAGACAATTTTCCTCTCTGTTTGTGCCCGTTTTAACTGCGACGATAATAGGTCAATCGTTAAATCGTGGCTGCCGCTAAACACAATCGCCTGTTTGATTTCCTCCAGCGGCCGCAGTAATTCAACTTCTGCAGGGTCGCCTTGCTCATAGCCAATAATGTTGGGCGGAACGATTAACAGGCCGTCTGCCCTGACATAGGACATCGTAACGCCAGCCGCACGTGTGAGCGGATTCGCGACAAATTGTCCATTCACGTAGCCAATATTCATGCGCACGAAGTCCTCCGCGCCCATGGATGAAACAATGCGGCGCCCTAACTTGACGGTCACGGTCTGTCTTTTTGGCTCAGGAATCTGCAGGTACTTGCAGATAAGCGGTCTGACAAACCACTCAAGTGCCAAATAAGCCGAGACCGGATAGCCCGGTACTCCGACAACGATTTTCCCATTGATTTTCCCTAAAATCACAGGTTTCCCTGGCCGTGCGGCGACCCCATGGGTAAAGACTTCGCCGATTTCACCAATAATGTGGACCGTATAGTCCTTGGAGCCCGCTGATGAGCCAGCATTAATGACAATGATATCAGACGTTTCGGCTGCTTCTAAAAGCACTGCCTTGATGGTTTCCGGGTCATCCTTTACAATCGGGTGAAGGTTCGGTTCACCGCCCCAATCTTTAATGAAGCCTGCAAACACGGTGCCATTGAATTCAATGATTTTCCCCGGGGCTAACTCTGCATTGGCTTCAACAAGTTCATTTCCGGTTGGAATGATCGTCACGACAGGTTTTTTGGCGACAGGAATGATCGTTTGCTGCCCAGCTAATAGGACACCTAGATCGGCTGGCCGTAAGATATGCCCTTGTGGAAAAAGCATTTCCTCTTGGACCACGTCTTCGCCAATGGGACGGATATGCTGCCAAGGGGTGGCTGGTTCAATGATTTCAATCGTTTCTTCGTCTATCACATCAACATGCTCAATCATGATAACGGCGTTAAACGGTGCGGGGATCGCGTTCCCTGTATCAACATAAACAAATTGTTCGCCGATTGTTAAACGAAGTGGATTTTGCTCATGGGCTTGATAGGTGCTTTCAGCGACGACGGCAATTCCATCCATGGCACTAGCATGGTAATGCGGCATCGAAACCCGTGCAAAAATGGGTTCGGCTGTGACACGGCCCAAGGCGTTCATCGTTGAGATTTCTTCCTTTTCTGGGGTCAGTCTAAAAGCATCCAGAATTTCTTCTTTAGCTTGCGCTCGGGGTTTATCTTCTAAATAAATTTTTCTCTTAAAGTGTTTATAATCCATTCCTTGGCCCCCCCCTTATCGTGATGCAATCACAGGTACGAAGTCCCCCTGTGAAATTCCCTCTTTTTCTGAACTAATCTCTACAATTCCATCGCTTTTGACCAAGGTTGTGATTAAACCGGACTTGCCGATAATCGGCTCAGCCCACCATTCTTCTTCTTTTTCAAACAAGCGGACGCGAATATAATCAGACCGTCCCATGGAGGAGGGGATATTTTTGGTGATTTTAGCAAAAATGCGCTCCGGTTTCCGTTCGAGCACCTCGCCTTTTAGCTTACGTAAAATACGTTCACCAAACAGCTTAAAGATAATCATCGCGGAGGCGGGATGACCTGGTAATCCAATGACTGGTTTCCCATTTGCCATTGCTAGAATCGTAGGTTTGCCTGGCTTAATCGAGATTCCATGAACAAACACACCAGGGTCTCCTAAGGACTGGATCACTTCCGTTGTATAATCCTTTGCGCCGACCGAGCTTCCGCCGGAAAGGATTAAACAGTCTACTTGTTCATAAAGTTCGCGCGCCTGTTGCTGAAATTCCTGATAATCATCGCGGACAATGCCGCCGTAGATCACGTCCACATTCCATTCGTTCGCTATACCCGCAATCGTCAAGTAGTTAATGTCGCGAATTTGTCCTTCTAAAAGGGCTTGCGTTTGGTAGGGGACAATTTCATCCCCCGATGAAAGGTAACCGACCTTTAATTTTCGATAAACGGTGACTGCAGATACACCTAAAGAAGCAAGTGCCCCTAACTCTTGCGGACGGAGTTTCACCCCTGGCGTTAGAATGGTTTCGCCTTTTTTAATATCTTCCCCGGCACGAATCACGTTTTCTCCTGGTGCCACTTGCTTGTACGTATTTAAAAGTTGATCGACATCTTCACAATGTTCAATCATGATAACGCTGTCACTTCCAACCGGGAGCATCCCGCCCGTTGGCACATAGACCGCGTCACCTAGGCCCACTTTTGCAGTAGGAACCTCGCCCATTTTCACTTCCCCCGCAATCGTAAGGAAGCCTGGCATAGATTCGGAAGAACCATACGTATCCCTGGCACGAACGGCATATCCATCCACAGTTGAACGATCAAAGCTTGGCACATTTTCCTTCGCGATAACTGGCTCAGCTAGGATATAGTGGAGCGCCTCTTCAAGCCCACGCACTTCTGTTTGTCGGATTGCCGGTATCTTTTCTTCGATTAAGGCAAATGTCTCTTCAACTGTTTTCACTTTGAAAAATTGCATGGCTCCCTATTTCCCCCTTATAACCTTAAAAATCCGCTTCAGCCCACTTTTTGGCGTCTTCATATTCATTTGGGTGATTCATATTAAAAAAGACTCGTTCTAAATCAATGTTGCTGTATGCCTGAAGGTCCTTTTCTGTTACATACAGAACATTTAAGCGATCAAGCAGGTGTTTCATCCGAAGTCGTCCCGCTTCAATACTTTGTGCGACCACATCAGTCACCCTCTTTTGGAAGACTGCAAATAATGGGTGCTGGACTCCATTGATGACTGGGATGACGGCATCGTAATCGCCGCATTTTTTTACAAGTATTTCAGCAAGGTCGACTGAAACGAATGGCATATCGCAGGCTGCAACAAAGTTCATCTCGTATGGAGAAGACAGCAAGCCGGCATGAACCCCTGCAAGTGGTCCCTGACCAGGATACTGATCCGAGACCATCTTTACTTCTAGAAATTGATAGTCTTCGGGATGATTGGTTACAAGAATTATATCATTAAACGATACGTTTAGCGTGTCTGTGATTCTCTCGATAGTGGTTTTCTCGTTTATTTTTAGCAGGGCTTTATTGATGCCCATCCTGCTTGATTTTCCACCGGATAAAATAATAGCCGCAGCCTTCATAAGCCCTCACACCTTCTTAATTTATATCTTCAATCTCGCCAACCGCGTGATAGCCATTGTCCTGTGCAATATAATCCAAGTGGATCGAGTTTAAATCTAGCAAGGCCGGTGATGGTTTTTCAATATATTGGCGTGTATCAATAATTTTAATATAGCCATTACACTCATCGCAAACCTGAATTTGTGAGACCGCATCGCCTTCAATAGATAGGAACTTAATTGTTTTGTGATCTTCATTGCCGCAGTGAGCGCATTCTAGGCGTTTGGCGTGCCAGTGGGCCAGGCAGCGCGTGCATTGGATAGCCTTTTTACCATCCTCTTCAATTGTCGCTAATCGGACCGGTTCACCACAAACAGGGCAGCCTGCACCTGGGATGGCATGGGTAATTTCTGGCTGGATCATTTCGGCGGCCTTCTGTAAATAAGGACGGAGCGCCGTTTCAGCTAGAAAGTACGGAATCCATTCTTCCAGTCCGTTTTCGTCTGCGAAATCAAGAAAATAAAGAGCGTTTAATGAAAACGCCTCTTCCACCCACCGGATGACTGTTTCGTCTGTTAGCAGACGGATGATCCCCTCAAGTTTGGGCTCTAGATCAGGGATATCGTTGATTAACATGTCATTTAGTTCCTCTATCCACTGTACGAATAGGGAAGTTTCAAAATCAATAGCCGCGGATGCCGCAGCAGGCAGTCCTGCTGCCAGTGCAGCATTGTCAAAGTTCGGTTGAATCGATTCTGGGTTAATCTGTTGCTTCCATTTATCTTGAAGTAAAACTATTTCCTTTTGAAGATCCTGATAATCATTTGAAACAACGGACTTTATCATAGGATGATGCACCTCTTTCATTTAGTAGGGCTGTTTTCGTAAAGATCGTTTCTATTTAACCCGCAGCCTGAATACACTTCGCTTTCCGCGGGTGAGCAGTGAGCCTCCTCGCTCGTACCTCGCTGTGGGGTCTCACACTGCTCACTTCTCCCGCAGGAGTCTACGTGTATTCAGGCTGCTCAGTACTTTTATAATGTATTTCCTCTTATTACAAGAACAACAAGCTTTTAGTAAAGAAATGGCTGCCTTTAGCGTGCAGCCATCCCTTTTTTTATCAAAATTAAGCGTTTTACGCTCCCTTGTTCTTCTTATGTTTTGGATCGTCGAGGTTAGGGAAGTTGCCCTTTTTGACTTCTTCATCATACCAGTCTGGATAGTGATCTTTTGCCCACCAAGCTGGAACTTCGCCTGTGACCACGCCAGAATAGCCAGGACGTGAGCTTTTGTGAACAACACTTAAATAAATATGTCCAACAATAACAGCAATTGCTAGTCCAAAGCCGACATTATGGAAAAAGTATCCCCATTGGACGACAGCTCGTGGGAAGAATTGCGGGAACCACATTGGAAAACCTGAACCGATAATCAAGATTGCTGTAAAAATTTGAATAAGCGAATTGATTTTTTCACCAGCGTTAAAGAATGATTGTCTGATATGTTTAAAATTAAAGCCGAATAGTTCTTTCACAAATTCTGTGAAGAATTGAAGATCGCGCTTTTTCCAAGTGACAAGCTCTTTCAGCCAAACTTTAAAGCCTTTATAGTCAAAGATAATCCAAATAAAGGTTGGCGACACGAATGCAACGGCAAAGATCCGGTGAAGCAAACGGGCGCCCTCTGGACCGCCAAGAATTGGATAGAGCCAGTCAAAGAACTCCGTATACATTGGCAGTGCGGTAATATACAGAGCGAAGAAGGAAATGGCGTTGACCGCATGTGCCAAAACAAACCCTTTCGAAAAACGTCTTACTTTCGCAGTGGATTTTGGCTGTTTACTCATGGCTGCCACCTCCATCTTCGTCGTGATTATTTTTCCGTTTACTCATAATACTGTTGGTGATAAAGGCACCTACAACTGCCATCGTTGTGGCACCAATCATCGCTTTCCCAATTGGCTGTGCATAGTCTTTCCAAAGGACGGCAGAGGTTGGTACCTTCGGCGATTCCGGAAGTCCGTAAACGCTAGGCTTTTCTGCTAACACATAAATCGTGTGCGTACCGCCAACCCCTTGCGGATTATAGATATTAGCATTAGGGAAACGGCTTTTTATTTCACTTAAGCGGTTTTCTGCCTTTTCCAGCATTGCTTCTTTTTGGCCAAATTGCATCGCATCAGTGTGACAGGTCGTTACGCAGGCAGGCTGTAATCCTTCTTCGAGTCGATCTGTACACATCGTGCATTTTTGTGACTTTCTGTATTCTTTGCCATTTTTATCTTTGTACGTCTTTAAGGAAATCACTTCAAACGGGCAGTTTTCCACGCAATAGCCGCAGCCTACACACTTATCCTGATCAATGACAACGGAGCCAAATTTAGAATAACTGATCGCATTTTCCGGGCAAACCTTTTCACAGGCTGCTTCTTTACAATGCATGCATGAAGAATGGCGAAAAAGATATTCTAAATCCCCTTTGCCATTTTCGTGCTCAATATACTGAAGCACATTCCATGTATCAGCGCTTGTCTTCGGATGGGACTGAACACTTCCTTGGAATTCCGTTACTTCAGCAGGGAGATCATTCCAGTTTTTACAAGCAACCATACACGCCTTACAGCCGTCACATTTGGTCACGTCAACATATTTTACAAATTCAGCCATTAGTCAGCCCTCCTTATGTCGCAGAGGAATGCTTTATATTCCGGAATCATTGTGTTGGCATCCCCAATATGTGGAGTCAGGCGGTTCGCAATATCTCCTTTTGCATATCCTTTATATCCAAAATTCCAAGGCATCCCTAATTGATGCACTTTTTTGCCTCTAACGGTAAATGGTTTATATCGTTTTGTTACCATTGCATAGGCCTTGATTTCACCGCGTGCTGAAGTAACTATTACTTTATCTTTATTTTTAATGCCTTTTTCTTTGGCCAGCTCTTCGCTTATTTCAACAAACATATATCTAGCAATTTCGGAAAGCCACTCCTGGTTACGAGTCATCGAACCTGATTGCCAGTGTGCTTCTACACGGTAGGTGGTGGCGACAATTGGGAAGTCAACCTTGTAGCCCTTTTTGTTAAAGTCGCCATCATTAATAACAACAGCTGGGTTCAACTCTACCGATGAGAACGCATTTGGGACAGGACTTTCAAATGGTTCATAGTGTTCAGGGAATGGACCATCATTCATCGTTGGGGCAAACAATAATCCTACGCCGTCTTTATTCATCATAAATGCACCCGTTCCACCTGGTTCAGTTGGTGAAAGAATCGCTTTAAAGTCTGGAACATCATTACCAACCCAAGATTTGGCCGCAGCATCCCACCAAATAACAGCCTTTTCCTGGCTCCATGGCTTACCACTTGGATCAGCAGAGGCGCGGTTGTAAAGAATACGACGGTTCATTGGCCAAGCAAAAGACCAGTTAAGGAAATTGGCATTACCTGTATCTTTATTATCACGGCGCTTGGATAGATTTTTCCCTTCCTCAGGATAGAAGCCGGAATAAATCCAGTTTCCGCTGGAAGTGGTTCCGTCATCTAACAAGGCACCAAAGCCCGGAAGCAGTTTTCCAGTTTTCAGGTCATATCCATTGATTTCTTTGGCTATTAAATCAAGATCTGGTGCTTCGCCGGTGCCATAGTTCCACTCAAGCGATAAGAATGGCTGATCGGCAGGTTTTGGACTGTTCGCATATAGCTTTTTAAGTTTGAGGGCCAATTCATGGATAATATCAAGGTCTGGTCTTGCTTCTCCCCTTGAATCAATCGCTTTCCAGCGATATTGCATCCAGCGGGAGCTGTTGGAAATACTGCCTTCTTTTTCAAAAGAAGCAGATGCCGGAAGAAGGAATACCTCTGTGTTAATCTTGGATGGGTCACTGCCAGCTTCTTTTTTCCAGAATGCGGCTGTTTCCGTTTCCCAAAGGTCAACAGCCACCAGCCATTTCAGGTTGCCAAGCGCCTCTTTTTCCTTACCGGCATTTGGTCCCCCGACAACTGGGTTTGTTCCCCAAAGGAAAGCACCCTCTAGTTCATTGTTATACATCGCTTTAAATAAGTTAATGTGCGAGTAGTTTTTGTTGCCTTTTGGTAAGAAGTGATAACCAAACTCGTTTTTATTTGTTGCATGATCGCCATACCAAGCTTTCAATAAGCTGACAACAAATTTTGGTTTGTTGCTCCAAAAACCTGTTGGCGGTGTTTCTTTTGCTAAATAGCCTGCCAGAGTCGCATGCTCAGGGACAGTTGCTTTTGGAACTCCAAGGTATCCGGTAAGGTTATCCCATAGTAAACCAAAGTCCGTAGAGCCTTGAACGTTGGATTCACCGCGCATGGCATTGATTCCCCCGCCTGGTAGACCAATATTCCCTAAAAGCATCTGAATAATCGCGAAAGCACGAACGTTTTGCGACCCAACTGTATGCTGAGTGGTACCCATTGCATAAAGAATCGTACCTGCTTTGCCAACCTTACCTGTTTCACAGAAGGCCTTATAGACGTTTAATAAATCTTTTTTAGGTGTACCTGTAACTCCAGATACTGTATCTACATCATAACGAGAATAGTGATTCTTCATTAATTGGAAGACCGTACGTGGATTCTGTAAGGATGGATCTTTTTTCGGAGTTCCATCTTCATTGGTTGCAATGGCCCATTTTGTTTTATCATACGTACGTGTAGCTTCGTCATATCCTGAGAAAAAACCGTCTTTAAAATCAAATCCGTCTGCCACGATAAAGGAAGCATTTGTATAGTTAACAACATAATCTTTGTGGAAAAGATTGTTATCGATTGAATATTTAATCATACCGCCCATGAAGGCAATATCTGTACCAGAACGCAACGCGGCATAAATATCAGATACCGCAGAGGTACGAGTGTAACGAGGATCCACACTGACAATTTTCCCGCCATTTTCTTTCGCTTTTGTCAGCCATCTAAAGCTGATTGGATGGTTTTCTGCAGGATTTGCGCCCATGATAAGCGCACAATCCGTATGTTGTAAGTCGTTCCAATGGTTTGTCATTGCGCCACGACCAAATGAAGGTGCCAGACCGGCAACCGTAGAACTATGTCATATTCGTGCCTGGTGCTCTAAGTAAGTGACACCAAGTCCTCTCATTAATTTTGACACTAAATAGGTTTCTTCGTTATCGAGTGCCGCGCCGCCAAGGCTGGCAATTTTTTCGGTTTTATTGACAATCAATCCATCTTCTTCGACAACAAATGAATGATCACGGGTATCTTTTGCACGCTTGGCAATCGTGTCAAGCATCCATTCCCACTCTTTTTCTTCCCACTTATTGCTGCCAGAGGCACGATAAAGCGGCTTTGTGATCCGTTTTTCAGAGGTGTAAAGCTGTCTTAATGTTGTACCTTTACTGCAAAGTTTCCCTTCGTTTATCGGGTTATCCGGATCCCCCTCCGTATAAACCACTGTGTTGTTTTTGGTGTGAACAAGGATCCCACATCCTACACCGCAAAAGCAGCAAATGGTCGGTGTTACAGTAGCTTTGGCAATTTTAAAATCCTTTGATTTCGCATAGGCTTTTTTCTCATTAAAGCCCAGCTCAACAACTGCTAATGTGGCAGCGGCCGCGCCCGATAGCTTTAAAAATTGCCGACGATTCAGGTTCAATTCAACCATCATCATTCTCCTTCCCAAAATTGGTTTAGAACATCCCTTTTTCTCTCTAAGGCATACCTTTCATTGATTGGTGTTGTAAATTCCCCCCTTCAATGTTTCTTACTAACTCGAACTCGCCTGTGACATCGTTTTCGACTCTGCCTGCTGAGGTATAAATTGTCGCCATCTTCCCCCGTAGATAGCCAACAACTTCAATATTTAAGTATTTAGCCAGCTGTACAGCCTGCTTGGTCGCCGCCGTGCGTGAACCAATCACAGGAAAGCCAAACTTCGCTGCTTTTGAGAGCATTTCATATGAAACCCTGCCGGTTGTGAGTAAAATTAACCGCTCGGGCTGCAGGTGATTTTTGATAGCGTAACCAATAATTTTATCAACAGCATTGTGTCTGCCAATATCCTCGCGAATGGTCATACGGCCAGTTTGATCGATAATACAAGCACCATGCATGCCGCCGGTTTCAATATAAAGCTCCGAATTCTGGGCAAATTCACTTCGCTTTTTTAATAGATAACTTAATTGATAGCTAACATTCGATGTTACCTTTTCGAAATTCTTAACATCTGTCATCGAAAAAAAAGTGACGCCACGGCCACAGCCGGCTGTATAATGCTTCTTCTTCGAAAAAAATTGCTCATCGTCAAAATTTGTCCGAAGCGATACATTGATTGTGCTTTGTTCCTCATTGATAACAATCGTCTCAATCTCATTTGCATCCTGAATGAATCCTTCAGAAAACAAATATCCATATGTCCAATCGTCTAGGTTGTATTTGGTTAGTTGAAAAACAGCAATCTCATAACCGTTAATCAGCAAGGAAATAGGATATTCATCGGGACAACCTTTTCGGTTCATTGTTTTCCCTCCTCCTCAGGAAATACTTCATCAATAAATCATTGTAAGTATTGTATTTATTGTACTCAGCGACTTTTATCACTTTGCCGGAGAGTCTGCTTCTAAATAGGAATAGATTCGTCGTTCTTTAAAAATCTATGACAAAGTTCTACACATTCGTGGCGGGACTTTGTAATGCTTTTTCATATTTGTGACAGACTTTCTACAATTTTATGAACTGGCTAGTTACCACGGCCGATAAAGGATTTACTCGTAAATTGAAAACGGTTACACAAATAAAATCCCTTACGTGCACTCCTTTTGTCAATATCTTACTGCCGCGTCTGGTATTAGAAAGTAACATTTATCACAATAAATGCGTGTAAATAGTACAAAGGGTGCATTTGTCATTTTATTGTCAACTATTGAGATCAAACCGAACTTCCATGTCTTGTTCTAAGGTGATTTCTGTTAAATTTATAAAATTGTTCTATAATAAGGATGAGGTTTTAGATACCAAGGAGGCGTACATATGACGATCAAAAAGGTAATGACGATTGCGGGATCTGATACAAGTGGCGGGGCGGGCCTGCAAGCAGACTTAAAGACATTTCAGGAGCTTGGCGTCTATGGAATGACGGCCGTGACATCCATTGTCACAATGGATCCTAAGAACCATTGGCACCATAATGTTTTCCCAATTGCGGTTGATACGCTTGAGACCCAGCTCGAAACAATTCTTTCGGTTGGAATCGATGCGATGAAAACAGGTATGCTTGGTACCGTAGAAATTATCGAATTAGCCGCTCGTAAAATCGATGAAAACAAACTGGAGCGAGTAGTTATTGACCCTGTTATGGTTTGTAAAGGGGAAGATGAGGTGTTAAATCCGGAAACTACCGATGCGATGCGTGAGTTTCTGCTGCCACGTGCTTTAGTCGTTACTCCAAATCTATTTGAAGCAGGACAACTGGCAGGCATGAAGACTCCGCGTACCGTTGTCGAAATGAAGGAAGCGGCCGAAAAAATCCACGAACAAGGAGCAAAATTCGTGTTGATTAAAGGCGGCAGCAAGCTCGAATCAGAAGATAAAGCTGTTGACCTGCTATATGATGGCAAGGAATTTATGCTGTATGAATCTGAAAAATTTGAAACCACCTTCACGCATGGGGCTGGCTGTACCTACTCATCAGCCATTACCGCAGAACTAGCAAAAGGAAAATCGGTATACGATGCGGTCGATGTGGCAAAAGAATTTATCACTGCGGCCATCCAGCAAGGCTTCCGCCTAAACGAATATGTCGGTCCAACCTGGCATGGTGCCTATCGCAGTGCAGAAGAAGCTATCACTGAGTACTGTGAGGATTGTGTGGAATAAAAAATGATGGAAGCGCCCATAGATGGCGTACCAGGGTATCCAGTTGATGGGTACCCTTTTTCTGTTGTTCAAGCATGGATTTCGCATTTTTTTCCTAATTTTAGTATGATAGTTACATTATTAATTAAAATAGACTCTAGACAATAGACAAAATCATTCTATGAATGAAAGGAAGGGAGGTTGCACAATGGAACCTATTGATGTAAAAGGTGCACAGGCTGCCATCAACAGCTTTGCCAATAAAGATGTTTACATTCACCTGGAAACGACAAATGGTGCTTATGCATCACATAACGACCAATCCTTCTTTTCGGCTGGAGCATTTATCCGCAATGCACTTGTCCGTTATGAATTAGGAAAATTAACAGGAAATGGCCCGTTTCGGGTCGGTTTAAAGATCAACCTTGGCTGGATTTATGCAGAAGGTATTACCCATTACGAAATAGATGAAGACAATCACCTATTATTAGCTGGTCATGATCATGATGGAAAACTAGCGGTTGCCTTGGAGATTTCTGGCACCCCTTTTGAATGATGAGGCAATGCCCGAAAGGAGAATGATTTATGGAAAAAGAACGCCAAGTTTTGGTTGTTTTCCCTCACCCTGATGATGAGGCATTTGGTGTGTCCGGGACCATTGCGAGCCATGTGCAGAACGGCACCCCTGTCACCTATGCTTGTTTAACCTTAGGTGAAATGGGACGTAACATGGGAAATCCCCCGTTTACCAATCGCGAAAACCTGCCGAAAATACGAAAAGAAGAATTAAAGGAAGCGGCCTCTGTGTTGGGCATTCAAGATCTGCGTATGCTCGGATTCCGCGATAAAACGATCGAATTCGAGGATGAAGAGAAACTTGCCAATCGGATGTTAGCCTTGATTGAGGAAGTCAATCCTTCCCTGATTATTACGTTTTATCCAGGCTATTCCGTTCATCCTGACCATGATGCCACTGGTGCAGCGGTCGTTCGTGCCGTTGAAAAAATGCCGGCAGCCGCACGGCCAACCTTACACTGTGTTGCTTTCTCGAAAAATTGTGTAGATGAACTTGGGGAGCCAGATATCCTCAATAATATTAGCCCCGTTGCCAAAACAAAACTAGCCGCTATCCAAGCCCACCGTTCGCAAACCGAGCAAATGTTTATTGGGATGGAAGAGAAGTTAAAGAATCAAGACCCGCAAGTCATGATGTGGATCAATAATGAGCGGTTTTGGACGTATAAGTTTTAGCTTGGAAAATAAAGTACGCTCTTCGCTTCTGCTTTTAACAACCTTCTCAAGGTGTAAAGGAAGCAGATTGTTGGTGCTACAATAAACTGACGAAAAAATGACGTGTGAATCACACGTCATTTTTTCATCGTCAATTATCCCTATTGGCTACCGTTCCCTCATTTTTTTCACAGTTTCGGTCGTCAATAACCTCGATTAATTGCATCTCAAAACTGAACTATCTGTTAGTAAGGGCTATTTTAAAGAAAGTATAAGTCGTCTTAT
>Ga0209795_10001644_pt1 | contig 13485 bp, 16 predicted proteins | sample AgamicOrMarz_FD_187166 | JGI IMG/M metagenome (GOLD analysis project Ga0209795, IMG submission 187166) | Agave microbial communities from Guanajuato, Mexico - Or.Ma.rz (SPAdes) (version 2) | ecosystem: Host-associated > Plants > Phyllosphere > Phylloplane/Leaf | place: Guanajuato, Mexico...
GTGGTAGCGCAGTTTTAGCCGCAGCTTTCCCTGAACTTGGTATTGGCTTTGCAGGTGTAGCCCTTGCCTTTGGTTTAACCGTACTCACAGGTGCTTATGCTCTAGGGCATATCTCAGGTGGACATTTCAATCCCGCGGTAAGTGTTGGCCTTTGGGTCGGTGGCCGCTTCGATGTTAAAGATTTAATTCCCTATATTATTGCTCAAGTGGTCGGCGCGACTGCTGCTGCATTTGTTCTTTATATTATTGCTCAAGGCCAAGCTGGCTTTAGCGGTGTTGGTGGTTTTGCTTCAAATGGTTTCGGTGACTTATCACCAAATAAATTTGGTTTAGGTTCTGCTTTCATTATTGAAGTGGTACTTACAGCGTTCTTCTTAATCATTATTTTAGGTGCAACTGACCGCCGTGCACCTGCTGGCTTCGCTCCTATTGCGATTGGTTTAGGCTTAACACTCATTCACTTAATCAGTATTCCAGTTACGAACACTTCGGTAAACCCTGCACGTAGTACAGGTGTTGCGTTCTTTGCTGAAACGGCTGCTTTAAGTCAGTTGTGGTTGTTCTGGGTAGCTCCGATTTTAGGGGCTGTGATTGGTGCGATTATTTATAAGGTAGTTGCTGGGGATAAGGATTAACTTTAACTAGACTCAATCTACTATCGCGGTGGGTGACATGGATGTCACCTGTTGAGCAGGGGTACATGGATGTACCCTCTGATCAACAAAGCCTTTTGTTTACTTTTGGGCTTTCAAAAGTAAAAAATGTCTACGCAAACTCTATAAAATCTAACATGGTATTAAAGACTATATGGCAACATGACCATGCTAAACATCACGCATAACATGCATAAATTACAAAAACGGATTATTAATTTCTTGCTCAGCTGGACGTTCAATTTTCTCAGGCAATTCTTCTTTTTCCAAAGCTGTAACCACTTCGTTTAAAAAGTTCTGTAAGGCTTTTGCCTGCTCTAGCCCGACTTTGTCTTTAGTGATTTGCAAATTGCCATAAATGTTGACGCAATCGACATCATTTTCTAATGTTAAATCTTCAATTGAAGAAGACTCTGTACCCTTTTCAAATGGCTTAAACATAGGTGTTGTCTCGTTGTTATATCTTCACAGTGTAATACGACCAATTTAAAAAAAATCAATCAAAATTAAAAGAGCCGATAAAATTAAGAATGCTCCCATCAGGATATTAAAATATTTCAAACGGTTACCCTGATTGAGTACCACTGAAAATTTATCACCACATAATCCCCAAAAGAACAAACATGCATAGCAAATGAAAAAATAAATAATAATGAAGATCGGCAATGACTGCGGGTTTTCAATACTTGTAAACATGGTAATGCCCGATACACAAGCTAACCAAGCTTTGGGATTGAGCCACTGCAACAAGAAACCATCTTTAAAATTAGGAATGATCATCTGTTCTACAGGAGCATTTGAAATTGAAATATGGGCGGCAGAAAGAATAATTTTTATACCGATGTAACAAACAAATAGTGTTCCACAAACTGCAAGGATTTTTAAAACAATAGGAAACTGAGTTAATAAACTCTGAAGTCCAAATGCCATAAAAATTAAAAGTAAAGTAAAGCCAATCGTGGCACCTGAGATATAGGGAAGTGATCTTTTTAAACCATGATTTAAACTGGTTGATAAAATGACGGTATTTACTGGACCGGGTGTAATAGACATTGCAAATGAAAAGAGAAACATCGAGGCAAACATTGTTATTGTCCTTATTAAAATAAGACCCATAGACAGATCTGTCTATGGATTCTATTTTAATTAATTACGATGTTGCAATAACAATAAACCAAGCTACTTATTTCATTATTTGCAAAAAGTAGTTTACCAACGCTTCTACCAGTTGTTTCACAATAGCTTTTCTCGTTTCTTCATCAATTGTTGGCACTTTTGCTTCCATTGGTTCTGAAGAGCCAGTTTTTTGCTTTTTAAATTGGTCTTGTAGCGCTTTAATTTGGTCAGCGTTTAAGTCCTGCTCACACTGGCTTTCACCGTCCCAGTGTAAATAGTCGAGCTTTTGATTTGGCTTAACTTGGCTCGCTGTTAAAGGTAAGCGATAGACATTACGTTTTTGTTGCTCAGTTAACTGCGGGAACAGGTTAACGCCTAAGCGTTCCTCAAGGTAGCAAACACTCACCATTTTCACTTGCAGAGAATTATTGTTAGGTGCGTAATAAGCCCCGATCGCGCCAGTTTTTGGCATATACACCGCTTTATAAACAGCGGTAGGAACAATTACACCCTGCCCAATGGTCTTAAGTCGTTTGCCTTCAAAAACAGGACCGGTCACCACATACACATCTTGTTTTTGCTTAGTGGCAATAGCACGAGTCGCTTCTTCGAGCTTACGCCAGACTTCCTGGTTATTTTTAGGGGCTTGCGGCACCATGTTGCTGAGCGAGAAACTATCAGATTGTGATTCTTTATTTGGCATATCACCATTAGGCGCCATATGCCCACGGTCATAGCCTGAACCACGATAGTCACTTAACAGTGCTCGATGCCTTTGAGCAACACGGGTTTCTTCATGGAAGTTATCTTCACGCTTAATTTTGACACTCAAACGTTCTGCATTTAAATGCTCAGCCGACCATAACGGCGTTTTAGAAATCCCTGAATACAAAACATTAAAACCATTAAAACACAGCGGATAGCTGTCTTTTTTTAGGCTTTCTTTATTTAAAGCGGGTGGAACTTCACGATAAAACTGATTAAGACAAGTCGAGTTAGTCGTTAAAGGCGAAAACCACTGCGAAATCTTTTCACTACCAAAAGCAATTGCAAAACTTCCAGCCGCAATACAAGCAAGGATAATCTTGCCAAAATGCTGACTTATAGAGAATGAGTTTGTACCTTTACTACGTTTTTTACTTGCCATGTTTCTATCAATACCACTGTCCATACGCAGCTTAACAATCCTGCTTTTTTAAGTATATCTCTTATCTTTCATATGGTTAAAACATGGTCATCTTTTTTGTAACTCTATTCCGTTTTACGTAACAGTCTGTTGATATTCTGAGAGGCTTTGGCTATTAAATTGCGCCAATTGCGTATCTTTCGTTGAAATGCACTTACGGCTTATGACATGGTTAGCTCCACAAATTTGGATAAAAATATAATCGGAGTCTAATTTGATGATCCATTCAAAGATTATTGGTATTGGCGTAATCACAGGGTTGTGTAGTATGGCTGCTATGGCTGAACCAGCAGTCCAACCAGGCGACACTTTAGAAAGCTTATCTAAAGTTAAAGTAACCACAACCGTAAATGGCCAACCCGGCTCTATTAGCGATTTAGTGAATAGCGGACAAGTACAGCAAGTTTCTGCTGCACCGACAAGCGCAGCTCCAACAGGCGCTCCAATTCCGGCAGACGTTCCACCAGCACCTCCAGCGGGCGGTGAAATGGCACCACCAGCAGCACCAACTGGTGCGGTTCCAGCAGCTGCAGATCAAGCTGCTCCAGCGCCACAAGACCCTAACACTCCGCCACCTGCTAACCCAAATCAATCAGCAGATCCAATGGCGAAAGATGGTCCTTTACCAGCAGATGCACCTATGCAAGCTCAATAATCAAAGCTATAAAAAAAACCAAGACATTTGTCTTGGTTTTTTTACGCCTCAATTTTTTATATTTCGATTTGACTACCTAACTCAACCACACGGTTGGTTGGAATTTGGTAGAAGTCACTCACCGGACTGGTATTACGCTGCATTGAAATAAACAGCTTTTCTCTCCATGGAGACATGCCATCACCCACCGAATGAACAATACGATCGCGGGAAATAAAGAAGCTGATATGCATCAAGTCATATTCAAGACCTAACTGTTCATAGGCTTGCATAAGCGCTTTTGGTACATTCATTTCATCTTTAAAGCCGTAGAAAATTTTAATACGGAAGAAATGTTCCGCTAACGTTTCAGTCGTAATACGTTCTTCTGGCGCAACGAACGGTACATCTTCAATAACGACCGTCACCAAGATATTGCGTTGATGCAATACTTTGTTGTGCTTGATGTTATGCAGCATGGCATGCGGTACAACGTTTGGCGTACCCGTCATAAACACTGCATCGCCCGGCACCCAGTGCACACTATTACCAATACTTTTTACAAATAAATCGAGCGATAAAGTATCGTGTTCAAGCTTAGCAAAAGTAAGCTCACGACCACGTTTCCATGTCATTAAAATAGTAACTGCAATGGCACCAATCAGTAATGGCACCCAACCGCCTGACAAGATTTTAAGTGAAGTTGCACCGACCAGTACCGACTCTAAAACAAAGAATGGAATAATCAAAAGTAGTACTTTTGGTAAGCTCCATTTCCAAGCCGAGTAGATAAATACAGCAACCAAAATCGTGTCACACAGCATGGTCAAGGTTACCGCGAGACCGTATGCACTTGCCAAGTTTGAGCTGGTTTTGAAGATTAAAATTAAGATAATAATAGCGATTAAAAGCAACCAGTTTAAGAAAGGAACATAGATCTGACCTTCTTCAGACTCAGAAGTATGTTTAATACTTAAACGTGGCAAATAACCCAATTGAATCGCTTGACGTGCAAGTGAAAACACCCCAGAAATTACGGCTTGAGAGGCAATTACAGTTGCCATGGTTGCCATAATAATCATTGGGTAAAGTGCCCACTGCGGAACTAATAAATAGAACGGGTTTTCAATTGCCGATGGGTCTCTAAGCAATAATGCGCCCTGTCCTGCGTAGTTTAAAACCAAACACGGCAACACCACAAAGAACCAAGCCAGACGAATCGGAACTGGTCCGAAATGTCCCATATCAGCATAAAGTGCTTCACCACCAGTTACTGTTAACACCACAGCACCCATCACAAAGAATGTCATGATTGGATGGTGATAGATAAACTGAATTGCCCAATGTGGACTAAACATGCCCAACACAACAGGGGTCTGAATGACGCTGTGAAGACCTAATAATCCTAAAGATAAAAACCACACCATCGTGATCGGGCCAAAAAACTTACCGACAAAGGCCGTACCGTGTTTTTGTACTAAAAACAAAGAGATGATAATGGTAATCGCAATTGGCATGATGAACGGGTCAAATACATCGGTTGCAATAGACAAGCCTTCGACTGCCGAAAGTACCGAAATGGCTGGGGTAATAATACCGTCACCAAAAAACAGCGACGCACCAATAAAGCCAATCGCAATCATGTAGATTTTTTTGTTGTCGGCAATTTTGGCTTTACGTAAATTCAATGCGAGTAAGGCCATGATCCCGCCTTCGCCATTGTTGTCTGCACGCATGACAATGGCGACATACTTGATGCTGATGATCAGCATTAAGCACCAAAAAATAATGGATAAAATTCCTAATACGTTTTCAGGCTGAATACCCAACCCATGCGCTGCATGGAAGGATTCTTTCAAGGCATAGAGCGGACTTGTTCCGATGTCTCCAAAGACCACTCCAAGAGCTGCCAAAGCCGTGGCAGGCAAGGTCGCTTTTTTGGCCGTATTTTGCATTGTGTAATTAAACCAATATGATTTTTAGCGCAATCTTATCACCTCTATTATTTTTTTTCTGTAATGCTCGTCTTAAATCTTGGCAGAACTCGTTTTTTTGGTTACTATCGCACGCCTTGGTGAGGTGTCCGAGTGGCTTAAGGAGCACGCCTGGAAAGTGTGTATACGTTTGCGCGTATCGAGGGTTCGAATCCCTCTCTCACCGCCAGAATTCAAAAAGACCTAAATCGTTTTGATTTGGGTCTTTTTTATTACCCTCTTTTTAATAAATTTAAATAAAGTCAATTTAATCAACGATAAGTAGCTTCGCACCGTTCAAGCTAAAAGACTGATGCGGCTCCGAATTATCTCCGACTTGATAACTCATACCTGAAGTTAGAGTAAATGTTCGACCATCCTTCAATCTACTTTCTAGTTCACCTTCTAGGCAAAATAAGATATGTCCTTTTTCACACCAATGGTCTGCTAAATAATTGGCTGAGTACTCCACAAGTCTTACTCTAATTTTATTTGTTTCTTCACCAAAAAATTGAGTTTTCCAATAAGCTTTTCCTGTTTCACCGCTATATTCAGTGACTTCAATTTCTTCCCAGTTTGTAATTTGAAATGGAAAAGGCGCGATATTCATAATTTTTTCCAAAGAAGTATTATTGTATTTTTCAACTTATAGACAAATTTGATTTTTGCAAACTTTTTATTAAAAAATCAGAAAGATAACAAAACTATTTTCGACTTTGAAAAGACCCAAACCTCACGCTTAGGCCTCCCCCTTTTTACACCTACTCAGACAATGCCAACAACTTTTTAACATACTGAACGGCACTGTTATCTATTTCTTGGTGAGTTGGAACATCGTCATCTTCTGAAGGGTTTGTGTCTAAACCATAAAATGCATGAAGTGGTTGATAGACTGCTCCGACATATAAAGCTGTTAGTTCAAATGGAATAAAAACCTTCTCTAAAGAAATTTGATATTCGCCACTTTCTGAATAAACCTTTTCTTGAGCACCAGCAGACACCGCCAACATAAACTTTTTATTTTTAAGCTTATCGCCAGTTGAACCATAAGCCCAACCATACGTTAAAACTTCATCTAGCCATTGTTTCAAAAGCGGCGGGCAGTTAAACCAATACACTGGAAATTGAAACACTAAATTTTCGTGTTGCTCTACAAGCGCTTGCTCTTTGGCAACGTCAATTACGCCATCTGGGTAGGCTTGATAAATTTGATGCACCGTAAATTGGTCTGGGTGTTTTTCTAGTTCCTCAATCCATCTTTTATTTACAACAGACTGTTCTATGTGAGGGTGCGTAACGATGACTAATGTCTTTTTCATTATGAAAACACTCTATCGAAAAGTAGATAAATCGATTATAGAAGTGTGCTTTCCTAATTATAAGTACGGTAATTTATGTTATATACTATACTAAAAGATGGTATGGATTTTAAAAATGGACGACTGCCTTCCGTCATATACACCATTAGAAGATACGGGTTTTGGGTACACCCTTTCTTTAATTAATGGCAAATATAAAATGATTATTATGTATTGGCTGTATGGAAAAACCGTCATGCGTTTTAATGAGATGCAACGCTGCATTGGCAACATTTCGTTTAGAACACTCAGCAATACACTTAAAGAATTGGAAAGAGATGGACTGATTATTCGTAAGGAATATCCTCAAATTCCGCCAAAGGTTGAGTATCGCCTTTCTGAAAGAGGACAGTCTTTAATTCCTTTATTAGATATGATGTGTGAATGGGGCGAGTGCAATAAGCCGTCTTAGCTTTATAGACTTGAAGTGATACTAAATATGAGAAATGAATTAAGAGAAATATTTATTAAGGGATGCGACGAAAAAATTGAAAAGAAGGGAGACAATGTCGGTCTATCTTTCTATGCTTTTTTTAAAAATAAGAATGATAACCCTGAATTACTGATGGAAGCAGCCCATTGGTGGATTATGGAGCATAAGCTGGATCACTTTGAAAAGGCGGTTAAGATTAAAGAATTGGTTTTGAGTGAGAAGTAAAAACTAGTACTCAAATTTTACACATTTTAAGTATATAAAGTATTTAAAAAGCATGATAAATACTTATTATTCTCATTTAAGTTCATTTGAATGATTGGATTGACCATAAAATATATATAGAATCGACAAAATTTCATTCGGAGACATTCATGCCCATTTATGTCGACAACTCTAAAATACCTTATAAAGGAAAATATTGGTGTCATTTGATGGCCGATAATTTAGAAGAGTTACATAGTTTTGCAGCTGAAATAGGTGTAAAAAAGTGCTGGTTTCATCACTCTGCATCTTATCCACACTATGACATTACAATTGAAAAACGGAAATTAGCATTAGTTCTGGGAGCTTTACTTGCCGATAGAAAAACTATTATAGATTGTGGGAAAAAATTAAAAATAGAGTTAGATAAGTATCAAAACAAAAATTATAATAGATCACAAATCGAACTATTCCAATGATGAAAAATGCATATAACAGCAGAATCACTAGATGATCTATTACATGAAACTTACGACTATATTTTAGCCAATGGGGAAAGAGCCAGCCCAACTAGAGGCACTAATTCAGAAGTCCGAAATTGTATTCTTACTCTCTTAAATCCTCGATCTCGTATTAGCTTATCTGAAGTCCGAAGTAAAGTTATAAGCTGCTTAGGTGAATTTCTTTGGTATCTATCAGGTTCTAACTCAGTTGATTTTATTGAATATTACATTAAAGATTATAGAGAGCGGATAAATTTCACAAAAGAAAGTACCGATCCCGTACCTGGAGCATATGGTTCAAGAATATTTGGACAATCAAACCAATTTAATAAAATAGTAGAATTATTAGAAAAATCTAAAGATAGTCGTCGTGCAGTAATAGCAATTTACTCAGAAAATGATCTGCTGGGAGATGATTCTAGGGATATACCTTGTACCTGTACTTTACAGTTTTTTATAAGAAGCGATAAGTTACATCTAACATGTTATATGCGTTCAAATGATGCAGCTCTAGGGTTAGTACATGATATTTTTAGTTTTACTCTACTTCAAGAAATAATGCTCGCTAGATTAATAACAAAATACCCTAATCTCGAATTAGGTGAATATACACATATAGTCGGTAGCTTACATATTTATGATAAAAATATAGATCAAATCTCTCACTATCTATCAAAAGAAGGCTGGCAATATCATGCTTCAATGCCACCAATTAATCCAAAACTTTTAGATGATAGTATAAAAAAACTTTTAGAAATTGAAGTAGATATTAGAGTTCATAGAAATTGTGATCTTAATAAGCTAGATCTGTTAGAAGATCAAATATTCAAAGAAATGGCTATCATCTTATTTGTATATTTCTTCGTTAAATTTGATAAAACCAACATTTCAGGTTTACAAGAGTTAGAAAATAAATGCTCTAGCCTACCTATTAAGGCATTTATTAATAAACGAATTCAAGGATTATTGTCAAAGGGGTTAAAATGAATTTCAATCAAAAAGATATAATGGCTAACAATATAAGTATAAAGATTAATGACTTTAGTCAGAATATAAAGCATATACCAGCTACAGCCTTTCCTTTAGAAATTGATGTTTTAAGTAGGCAGTTAGTAGATAGTATTAATCGTGTTGACTATTTTAAATTAATTCAATCCAGACCAATTGATGTAAAACGGACAGATCCTAATAATTTGCTTTTCGATCCCCTTCGTTCAATTATATATTTAAAAAGTAGAAATTTAGATGAAGCATTTTGGTTAGCCTTCTTAACGATTCATTTTGGAGAGAATTATCATTCAAAATGGAAACTAACTAAAAATTTTTATAATAATTTAGGTCAAACTCCTCACTTAACATGGGCTAATGTTAGTAGTAATCCGGCTTTAATAGATAACTGGGTTTCTCGTTATCGCTCATCAGGTATAAAATTAAAATTTGGAAATCATAGAAAATACGAATCTTTTTCACAATTAAGGGATGTAATAGACTCATACATCCAACTTGTAAGTAATAGCGGTAGTCACCAACAGCTATTTCAACCTAATCAAAACGAACAACCAAAAGAACAATTTAAGCGCTTATCTAAAGAACTAAAATTCTATAGATTTGCAAGATTAGGTATGTTTGATTATCTTTCATTGATTTATAAGACTCAACTTGCACCTATACAAGCCGATTCTTGTCATATTGCAGGATCAACAGGTCCTAAAAAGGGGGCTAAAAGGCTTTTTGGACAACAAACCACTAAGAATCTAGATGAACTTTCAATTCAATTGGCAGATCATTTAGGTATTGGTTATCAAGAGTTTGAAGATGCTATCTGCAATTGGCAAAAATCTCCAGACATATATATGCCTTACAACGGTTAATAAAAAATATCCTGATGTCTATCAGTATAATAATTATACGGGATTAATCCCATTTTCTTTAAAGTCCCAGTTAATAGGCTAGGTGAGATATTAAGCTCTCTAGCCTTATTACATATCTCTTTCCATCCACCTATTTTACTTCTTTTTATTAATTTTAAGTCTATATAACCCTCTAAATCTTTATAAGAAATAGGATGTAATAATTTTTCAAACATAAAGGCATCGGCTTCTACTTCTATAAATGGCTTTTCCTCATGTTCCTCATAAGCATCGCAAAATACCATTTCATTTTCATGCAGAACTAAATGACCTAACTCATGAAATAAAGTCTGCCAAAAAATATAGTCCTTATTATATTTTGGCGTCAATGCTATCATTGCTTTTCCATTTTTCAAGAATTTAGCTAATCCACAAATAGGAGTTTTTGGCAAAGTTGGTGCCAAAACTAAAGCAACTCCACATTGATTTAGCAAATTAATGAGCTCTGGAAGAATTTTTAAGATATCACGACTTTTGGTGAGTTCTTTTATTTCATCTATTCTTAATAAGAGTTTATTCTTATTCCAAACTAATTTATTAGAACCAAACTGCTTATTCGCCTCAAGCTCTACTTTCCGGATATACGTCGCTAAATTTAGATCAGAAATAGAATACTTTCCAATAGCTTTAAGTTTAGAACCCAGGATATTGGAAACGACTGTTTTACTATCTAAAGCTTGGAACTCATTAATTCCATAAAATGATTTTAAATTTATCTGATCTAAATAATCTAACTGATTTGATGGCAAATATTTTTCTGACTTTAACTCACTTATAATATATTTAAAATCACTAAATTGAGCATCAATACTTTTATAATTTAAATGATTATAATATTCATCATACTGATTTTGTAAGTTTAGCCAAAAATTGCTGGATCCTCCAAAAGTTTTAGTTAAGACACTAATATTATCTGAGTTAATTTTTGCATTTTCTAATTTTATTTTTTCTAACAAAACTAAGTCACTTTCAGGTATCGATTTTAAATCAATACCTGACAAAACAATAAATTGATTAATTATATCACTAGGAGAATAAATCCAATTAGGCTGAAAACCATTAACAAGCATTTTTTTCCCCTACATAGATCAATTGCAAACGAGAGATAAGATTCCAGTCTATTGTACCATCTTGAGCCATCGGTGGCTTCTCATGAGCAATAATAAAATGTAAAACAAAATCACCAAATACACATAAGACATTGTTTTCATTAGTATAATTTATTCTTTCAACCAAAAAACTTGGTAAATCACTCAGACTTGCAGCAACACTGAATGATGTTAGAATTGTTTTTAATATCGCTAATGACATCGGGGGAAAGTTTTGCATCCCCAGAAATTCATTAATTGCATTATCTCGTAATTCTTTTGATATAAATGAAATTATCATTGTTGTCGAAAACACCTTTCATCGAGGCACAAGTTGAAATATATCGAAGTTGTTGCTGCTGTCATTAAAGATAATGATAAATTTTTATGTGCTCAACGTAAAGACAATAAGTTTGAATACTTAGCATTTAAATTTGAATTTCCGGGAGGCAAAGTTGAAGCTAATGAAACTCTTGAAACCTGCTTATATAGAGAAATTTATGAAGAGTTAAATGCATCAATACGTTCTTTAAGCTACCTAATTGATGTCTACCATAGCTATCCAGATTTCAACGTTCATATTACTTTTTTTGAATGTACTCTTGATAAAAAGAAAATTACTCTTCTCGATCATGAAAAAATTGTCTGGAAATCCGCAGAAGAGTTAAACACTCTTGATTGGGCAGAAGCTGATGTTCCTGTAGTCGAACTTCTTCATCAGAGGGATGCATTCTAGTATTTTTAAAAAGAATAAAATCAAGATAACTAAGATTATTTGTACACCTCTGCAAATTAATATAATTAAAAAATTTCTAGATAAAACCAATAATAGAATAAATAATTAAATTTTAATATTTATTTTGAAAATATTTAATAAGAGTCCAGTATTACATTGAACTCTTATACTTTTAAATTAAGAAACCAACTCATTCGACTGTGTTTCTAAATCCAATATAATCCAGTGTGAAGCAATTGCTATTAAATAAGTAGTAAATCCAATAATTGCAAAAAACAAAGCATCTGGAATATGATTAAAACCCAAATTCATTAAAAACAAAGGCAAACAAAATCCAACCAAGCAATTAAATGAAATAACTATTTTCTTTGATAAATAAGAGCATAGTTTGATTAATATGAAATTTAATTTTAATTTAAATACAACATTTACAAGTAATGTACTTAATGGAATAAAAAACAAAAATTCAAATGGTGTTATATTAACAAGAAACTTAAACACCACCTCAACAATCTTAATATATCCAGTAGGCAAAGCAATAGACAATGCAATGCCAGTTATTACAGCAATAATTAATATCCAAAGCTGCTCTTTAGATTTTAAAATTTCTGAAATTTTTCTCAAGTTTATGTTCTCTAAAAAATAGATAAAACAATATTTACACAACCTTAAAATAAAATACAAGTATTAATTATCAATTTTCAAGCTTATTAAAAGACTTCAAAAAAGCCCAACTCCTGTCAGGCCTTCCCCCATCAAACCCGACTTAAAAAATAGTCGAGTAATGCATCCCTTTCATCAGTGTTATTGGTCCCCAAAAGCTGAACCATCGCGCCATCAATCACAAACAAAAACATGTGCGCATCTTCAACTGTAGAATCAGGCTTTACAGTTAAAAGTAGTTTATGAATTTCTTTAATGAACCAGTTTCGGTATTCAGTCACGATTTTATAGGCCGTTGGATAAAGCTTTTCAATTTCAAAAATCGCTTTAAATGGCAACCGATAAAAGCCCTCTAAGTTTGCATGTAAAAAGTAGATTTTCTTGAGTTTAGCGAAGGCCATGAGTTCACTGTAAGAGTGAATAATTGAAAACACCTCATGTTTTAATGCATCTGTTTGAAAAGTTAAGCTCATCTGAATGAGCCTTTCTTTGGAGTGAAAATAGTTATAAAAGGTGGCTTTAGGAATTTTGGCTTCCTCAACGATTCGATCGACCCCGATGTAAAACCCATGTTGATTAAATAAATCTTTTGCTGCGTGGAGCACGCGTAATGCTCTAAATGAAGATTCTAAATTTGGCATTTTTATACCGTTTAAAATAAATTTTTGTTGTAAGTAAATGAGATAGAAATGCCGTCACTCTTAAATTGAGCGCTAAAAACAGGCATGGGTAAGTCACACAAAAAGGTGTGCTCGCCTATCTCAGGTTTTATTGTTGCTATGATTTTTTAGGCGTAATGACCTATGGCTTAAAACCTAAAGTCGGTTAAACCGTTTTAAAGACCAGTTGGGTATAGAGTCAAAGATTTTGGCAATGGTTGCCAATGAGAGAGATGAAATAGTACGCATATGACGGATTCCTGTACAAATAAGGATTCTGCCTATCTCTGCTAAAAGATGGTGGCAGAACGAAAGGGGGTTAGCAGACTGGGTACAGAACCAGCACACCCGAAGGTGTCCCCCCTCCGC
>Ga0209795_10001648_pt1 | contig 13465 bp, 7 predicted proteins | sample AgamicOrMarz_FD_187166 | JGI IMG/M metagenome (GOLD analysis project Ga0209795, IMG submission 187166) | Agave microbial communities from Guanajuato, Mexico - Or.Ma.rz (SPAdes) (version 2) | ecosystem: Host-associated > Plants > Phyllosphere > Phylloplane/Leaf | place: Guanajuato, Mexico...
TGAAAAGTTAATATTGATAAAACATTAAAAAATCAGCTTAAAAACCTTATATTCAAAAAATTTACGCGCAGTTTATCATATAAACAAACATATTTTATATAAAAATCATATCAACTTAAACTAAAAGTAAATAGTTAAGATGGTTATAAAATATAGCTTAATAAAGTTATTCTTATAAAAATATAATATTGTTATTTTTTGTAATTAAAAATAAGATATTGATTTTTATGAATTAAATTAAAAATAAAACTAAATTTAAAATTCTCATAAATATCACTTATTTAGTTTTTATGAAACATTTGCTTAACAATATTTAAGTTCATATTAACTACAAATCACTTCTATTTGGTTATGAACAGATCATAAAAAATTAAAGTAAAACTTTAAATACAAAAACCATAAAAATTGTCAAGACTAATCTGTCTATTTGGTATATTTTTTATTTCACTTGCTGATATGCTCCCATAAAGTGAGCAACTAAGTTCACTTAGAACATAAATTTTTAAGAATTATATATTTCTGAATCTTGCCTACATAAGATTGAAAATTGATAAAACAACAAAATTACAGATGAGTAAATGATTAAAAAGGAACTTGCAGCAAGGCTATAGTTTAAAAATATTTTATGAAAAAAATGTTAAGACAAAAAATTTATAGTCATATATTTAAACATTTACTCTTTGAAAGAGCGTATTATTTCTATACGCAAATAACCAAACCTCTATTTATATCTCTTATGTCTCTCACTAAAATAAACAAATCACCACTCAACCACTGATTTTTATATAAGATGATTAAACAAAATTTAGCCATCATTCTACTTTCGAGTATTACGTTGACTGCTTGCGCAAAATCAACAAATAATACAGAGCAAACCCAAGCATTTACAAATAAACAAAATCTCTCATCAGAGCAACAAAAGAAGCTACAACAACTACTTGACAAAACGAAAAAGAATCTTGTAGAGATTAAAGGTGGTACTTTTATGATGGGAGATTTTGGTGAACAAAAAAGCCTGGATAAATTACCATACGATAGTGATGCAGATAGCAAACCATTACACAAAGTCACTTTAGACAATTATGCATTAAGCGCAACAAAAGTGACGTATGCTGATTTCGATGTATATACTGAAGTTACTGGACAGCAAAAAAGTGGGAAGTTTGTTAAGTTCTCAATGAATGAGCGAGTTCCCACTGCGGCGGCTGGTATCAATTGGCAACAAGCCCAAAATTATTGCCAATGGCTAGGAAAACAACTTAATTTAAAAATGGATTTACCTACTGAAGCACAATGGGAATATGCAGCAAGAAATCGTGGACAATACATTCTTTACCCTACAGACAATGGTAAAATTGATATTGGTAGAAATGTTTGGAGTTTCAAACAAAGACAAGAACTAATAACAAAATATAAAGCTGATGAGAAAATACCAGAATTGCAACAATTTCCAGCTACCCCTTTAGGGCTATATGACATGATTACCGATAATTATGAGTGGATGCTTGATTGGTATGATCCTCAGTATTACAGCAAATCTCCAGAAAAAAACCCGAAAGGGCCTGCAAAAGGAACTCTTAAAGTTGTACGAAGTGCAGAACCATCTGATGGTCAGAACTTACAAATGCTTGGAGGGTTTACTTTTAGTCGCCATGCCATTCATCCTGCAGAAGATCCAAAATTATCAAATGACCCTGATATTAAAAAGTATAACATAGACTTAAATCGATTTAATTCCGTTCGATGTGCGGTTAATTATTAGCAATTTGATCAAGCAAATATATAATTAAACTTTATATATTTGCTTATCTACTATTCCATTATCTCTATCAAAAGGCGCCAAAATATTCAGGTTACTCGCTACTAGAGCAATCTCCTCTGAATCGCTCCTCATTACTTTTATCTAAGTTGACTAAAATAGTGAAATAAGAAAAATTTATTTCAGATACATCTTGAATTTTTTAATCTCTAAAGAAGTTATATTATTTCTATACGCAAATAACAAAACCTCTATTTATATCTCTTTTTGATCATACTAAAATAAGCACATCGCTACTCAACTACATGATTTTTAAATAAGATGATTAAACAAAATTTAGCCATCATTCTACTTTCGAGTATTACATTAACTGCCTGTGCAAAATCAACAAATAATGCAGAACAACCACAAGCATTTACGACTAAGCAAAATCTCTCATCAGAGCAACAAAAGAAGTTGCAACAACTACTCGATAAAACGAAAAAAAATCTTGTAGAAATTAAGGGAGGTACTTTTATGATGGGGGATTTTGGTGAGCAAAAAAGCCCGGATAAATTACCATACGATAGTGATGCAGATAGTAAACCTTTACACAAAGTCACTTTAGATAATTATGCTTTAAGTACAACAAAAGCAACTTATGCTGACTTCGATATCTACACCGAAGTTACTGGACAAAATCAAATAGGAAAATTTGATAATATTTCAAAAAAATATCGTATTCCTAATTCTGCGGCGGGTATCAATTGGCAGCAAGCACAAAACTACTGTCAGTGGCTAGGAAAACAGCTTAATTTAAAAATGGATTTGCCTACCGAAGCACAATGGGAATATGCAGCAAGAAATCGTGGACAATTCATTCTTTACCCTACAGATAATGGTAAAATTGATATTGGTAAAAACGTTTGGAGCTTTCAACAACGTAGTCTCTCAAAGCAACAATATCATGCTAATAAAGCTATTTCTATTCTCCAACAATTTCCAGCTACCCCTTTAGGGCTATATGACATGATTACCGATAATTATGAGTGGATGCTAGATTGGTATGATCCTCAATATTACAGTAAATCTCCAGAAAAAAACCCTCAGGGTCCTAAAACAGGAACTTTGAAGGTCGTAAGAAGCTCAGAGCCGTCTGATGGTCAGAACTTACAAATGTTTGGAGGATTTACCTTTAGTCGCCATGCGATTCATCCTGTAGAGGATCCCAAACTATCTAATGACCCTGATATTAAAAAATATAATATAGATTTAAATAGATTAAATTCTGTACGATGTGCTGTTAATTACTAGAATATAAAAGTATATAAGACAACTAAGTCTTATATACTTTATCATCATAAGCATTATCAAAAGGTTTCAGAATATTTTGATTACTAGCCATGAGAATCATATCTTCCTCGCCACCCCACAATGCTTGCTGTATTTGCAGCTGTCTAAAACGAATATCATCCTGATTCTTTACCAACATATAATTCAAAGACCCTGCTATTTTTTTTGCCCCTTTACGATATTTTAAATAATCCTGAAGCCATGTATTAATTTGAGTACCTTTATATTCAACACCAGAATTTAGACAACGGATTATATCTTCAGCATACTTTTCATCATTTCCATAATTAAGGAAACGAATAATGTCACCTTCTACCTTACCTAATTGACTTTTAGTAAGTTTTACTCCTTGTGGATTAATATGCTGAATTGTATTTTCCCATTCTTCAGTAGAAATACATGTTTTTAAGATATTAATCACCGCTGTTTTTCGAGTTGGGAAAAATTCAATTTTCATATCTGAGAATTTAACATTCATATCAAAAATAGGGGCTGTGCGATCCGACCAATGAGTTACTGCATAAAGTAAAATTCCTTTAGTTTCAGGCGTTGCATAAAGTAATTCTTTTTTCCCTGAACTAGAGTTTATATTTTGTGCAGTTTTATAACGCCCCTGATCTATGTCTAACCTATCAAGCCACTCCCCATATAATTCTGATACCTTTTTTATATTTTCTGTTACAGGATGGTTCTCACCTATACAATAGGCTAAAATTTGTGCGGCCAACAAAAATGCCGCTTCATTTATGTAAAGTAACGTCTTAAATCCTGCATGAGCGACTTGGGACTTTATAAAGCCAAGATAACTTAAAAAATGTTCTGTTCCTACAACAAATGAGGCTACTCCTTTTGCTCCCACCCCCCAACACAGATGAGCTGCCACTAATATTTTGAAATTACCTGAATCTGGATCGTAGCCAATTTGAAATTGACCTTGTGCACCTGCACCGGCGCTAACACCACCACCAGCCGCAACTGAAGCGATTGCCACAAATTCTCCTTCACCGCTGCCATCCCCCTTAGGCTTAAACCACTCTATAGCGCCTTTAAGTAACCCTTGTATTTGAGCTCCAGCAAATGCATTAATACCAATATTGCCTTGATTCTGCGCATTTTCCTGATTATCACCAATTATTTTCAAACTTCCTTGCGCAGGTTGAAACATAGGCTTTTTATTACGATCTACCATCTGACTCATTGATCTTTCTGGTGGTCTTACCGCAGCCTTTATGACTTGAGTTGTGCCTTGATAAGAAATATCAACGGATAGATTACCAGCGATCCCTAAATTTGCTCCTGAAAAACCTGATATCTCCGCCCCAATTAAAAAACGGATTGTTCCTAAATCATAGTTATCATATTCAAGTTTCCAGCCTGTTTCACACGGATAAAATTTACGCCATTCTTTAACTCCTTCAAATAATGTCCATTTAGTTGACATATCTCCAGAAGCCTTAACACTTACTCCTTTGGGCGCAGCACTTATTGAACCTTCGCCACTTGCCCCAGCGACCATGCGCATCCATTGTGCTTCTTGAGTAACCGTAATATCTCTACTATTTTTGTATTCTTCTGCAATTTCGCCACCCAAGCCACCTATTAGGTTATAAACAGCTTTTTCATCACTTCCGACACTACCTTTCGCTGTCAAAAGTTGCTTTGAAAGTTTTTCAAAACTACTACGGATTTGTGCAGGCTGTTGTACAGTATATTGATTCGCAGTTACATCCACATTTGTCTGAGGATTCCTACGCTTTGCTTTTAATTCCTCATATTCAGTAACTTTTAAATAACGTCGTTTTAAATTATATTTAGATGCTTGTTCGTTTGTTTTACCCGTGCTCTCCACTACCCAGACTTCTCTTAAATCAGCTCTTTGCTTAAATTCACCATTAATCTTTTCAATGGCCTTTTCCTGATTTATATTTAAACGCTTTTCCAATTCTTTAATTTCTTCTAAATCACGACTTTGGATTGCTTGTGTTAGATCCTTATTAGATTTGTGAACTTCCTTTACTGCATCAGATAATATCTTAGTTTTTTTATCAAATTCAGCATAGACTCCAGGCGGTAAAACAAGCACTTCATTGGTACACGGATTAATAACTATAGGTGGTTTTTGTCTTGCACCCATATTTTCCTTATGATTAATATCTGGTTGAGTTACCGCTATTGAAGTAGGAAAAATAATTTGATAAATAACTTGTTTATCTACACAAGTTATTGGTTCATACCATTCACTATTTTTTTTAGTAGATCCTAAAGTATATGTAACTCTACTCTTCAAATGCGTATAAACTAATTGAGTATACCCTTTTTTATCAGGTGGGCCAGGCTTCAAATTAACCAAGGGTTTACTCTGATCTTGAGCAAAAATTTGATAATCTACAATTGGAATCCCATTTCCTGCACTATCAATAAATCGATATAAAGCATAGTTCTTAAACTTAAGATATTTTGTTTTTTTTACGACATGAGTATTCTTTTTTTTATATTCCTCATAAGACATATTAATTCTTTCATTTAATTTTTCTGCTAAATCCAAAGGAAAAGTTGGTTGTATTTTCGACAAATTAAAAAAGTTTTTTTGTTTAACTGATTTAGCATTTTTTCTTAGCTCTTCCAAATCCTTATTTGCTTTTCTCTGCTTGAGCTCATACTGAGCTTTTGTTAAGAAAAAAGTATTTTTCTTAAGGCTTATGGCATCCACTTCAATTATATTGCTTCCTTCAGCCAAAATAGGCTTTATAGTCTTCTTAGGGCTGAGAATAGTTTCATACCCCTCAACAAAAATATGCAATTTTCCATTTTGAGTTAATGAAATTGGTTTTGTTTGTCCTTTTTGGTTTGTAGCACCCTTATAAGTCTCTTTCGTCCCATCTTCACAGAAAAAGATTATGCTGTATTTTACATTTGGTAATTCTTTATTTCTTTGATTATAAAAGACTATTGTATATTCAAACGTAGTATAAGGAGTCATTATATCTCTAACCTTTTGCAGCTAGTTTATATTTAGAAGCATTTTCATCACTAATATGAATGGAAATTTGTTCTGAGCCATCAGTTTCAAATCTTTGAGTTAAACCTTGGGCATTAGTTCGCCCCTTTTGCCGGCTACCATCCATTCTAAAAGCAATATACTCTACATTTTTCGCTGGCTTTCCATTTAAATCAGTAATTTCAAAAGTCAAATAATAAGGCTTATTTTCCTGCTTTTTAGGAGGAGTAACTTGTTCTCCCACCATAAACAAATGCTGTCCTGCTTTCACCTCAAGCTTACCGCCCGTAACATGGAAAATACCTGAACCATTCAACTTAACTTGAGATCCATTTGCAGTCAGATTAATTTCAGTTGGACTAGTAATAAAAACCGTGTCTTCGGTCGACGTAATCTGTACGCCTTTTCGAGCAATCACATCTAAGCCATCACCTTGTGCCTGAATTTCCACTTTACCTTGACCAGCAAAAAGCCGAGCACCTTCTTGGGCGGCAAATAGACTTATTTTTTGACTCGCATGACCCACTATATTCTTTTGCGTACTAATATTAATGCTATCTCCAGCACTTTGAGTGAGCTGACCATTTGCACTGAGATGTATATCTTCATTACTACTTACAGCAATACTTTTTGGAGATGCTAACACCATCACCGCTGATTGAAATTCAACAGCCTTTTTAGGATCTTCTTGTTTAAGAACTTCTAAGAAATTCTGAATATTCTCAAGCATATCTAACGGGTCAGTTTGCTGATTTTTAGCAACTTCACTGAGTGCCTTGGCATTGTTAAGGCCACCTTCGATTTGTTGCTTGGCCTCATTTGCATCAAGGTGTACGCCTTGAGCTTGATCCTGCTTGTGGGTACTAAGGAGTAAACCACTGCCTGCTCTTACTGCACCCCATTGGTCTGTTCTGAGTTCGAAACCTTCACCACGACCTTCACTCTCCGCCTTATCTTTTGGATGGCTTAAGTTACCCAAGTTTAGTTGGCTTACCGCATGGCTACTTTTTAGTTGGGCACTGATTTGCCCTGTGGTGTCATCAAAGCGTAGCTGGTTAAAGCCCTTACCGTCGACTTCTTCGGAGCGGATACCACTGAGCTTTTTAGTGTCGGGTAGTTGGCCTTTTTGGTCGAATTGCGTTGGGTGACGTTCAGCCTCATGAATACGACCCACCACAAACGGGCGGTCAATGTTGCCGTCAAAGAAGTCGATGACAACGATCTCACCGACACGTGGCAAGAAGCGTGCGCCATAACCTGCACCTGCCCACGGGGTGAGCACATCGATCCAAGCAGAGTCAGTGTCATTATCGTTACTTCCTGCACCACCATCATGGCTATGGTCGTCAGTTCGGGTAAATAGGAAGCGAACTTTAATGCGCCCCCATTGGTCAACATGGATACTTTCGCCTTCCAAGCCCCCCACTCTAGCGCGCTGCGGGTAAGCGGCTGGTCGGTGTTCACGCGGGTTATACTCAGGAACAGTTTTAATATTTCTACGCGACAAGATGAGCTGATTACCCTGACGTTCAGTTTGCTCATTTGGCCCTGATTGATTGTTTTGCCATTGGCTTTGACTAAAAATTTGATTGATTTGCTGTTGTAAATCTTTAGGCAAATTATTTTGCAGATAGAAGCTTTTACCAATAATCAGAAATTCTTTGTCTGATCCGCTATGCGTATCTATTTCTGGATGTTCATTCAATTCAAACCAATAGCCAACTTGCGTATCACGTACCGTAGTTTGTGCACGGAAATATTTTGATTGAAATGCATAATAATCAGATAAATTATTGTTGAGTTTTTCTAGCTGCTGGTGACCCGATGCAGTGGCTTGATCTTCACCTTTTAAGTCTTGCATCCAAGCAGGACTAAGGTGCCATGCCTGTTCTAGACTTAAACTCGCATTATCCTGATTAGCACTATGACTATGCTTTGACTGAACACTGCCCATGCCATCTTCTTGACTTAAAGCATCAGCCTGCCAGCGTTGTACATGCACGGCTGTAGATTGCAAGCTTCGAGTGGGCACAAGACTCGTCATACTGTCTTGTTGTTCAACTGCGCTACTGCGATGATAACGGATATTTCTTCGGTCTAATGCTAAATATGATTCATTATTATCAATTAAACGTAATTTTTGCGGTTGAATCTCATCTGAGCTATCAGTGGCAAACAACTGAGCTTCATCAATTAACCAGTTAATGCCTTCACTACGCCAAAGTCGAGTTAAAAACTCATAATCCGTTTCGTTACTTTGCATGACAAAAGGTCGAACATCGTAGTCTTCGGTTAGACCTTTTAAATCCAAAGTCAAACCAGAAGCAAACAACGGGCTTTTGTTCTGCCATTCTGTAAATAGAATTTCAGTGATGTCCCGTACACTCTTATTCGTAAACACACGACTATTGCGGCGTTTATGCCATAGCGCAGTTGGATCTTGTAATCTCAGTTTATACAATGTTAATGAACCATCACTCTGCCCCTGACTGGCTTCTGTAATAATTCCTGTAGTTCTAAATAGCTGCCCCTGATCAGTTACTTGATCGACCGCAACCTGACAACCAATAAATTGTTTTAATGAAATATGGGCATTGGTAGAAAGACAAAATAAATCGGCAATCAGTCCTTCATTTAGCTGATGCTGCCCTTCAATACTTTGTAAAAAGACTTGAGTATTCAATGATGGATTAGAAAACTGAACATGAAGCACGCGCTTTTGCGAGCTGATGCCCAAATCTTTTAGAATTCTATGTATATGAGATAACATCTTTTTATGAAAACTTTGTCAGGATTGGCATTATTTTATAAAATACAGAAACATCTGTCTATTTTGTAAAGAAAAACTTAACCATATGAATACACGAATAAAGCTATCTTTTAGTTGTACGTAATTTATTTTAATAAAGAGAGTAATTAAGATACATTACTTATATAAAACCCCACTCAATAATGGGGTTTTTATTACTTATATATTTTAATTTTTTATTCTTCTTTTTCAAACTGCCAGTAAACCTCTCCCCAGTCTTGTTTTTTAATTACTGGAAGAATTTCTCCAGCATTAAAATATTGTCGAGAATTATTACTAGCTACTGTAAACCAATAACCAGATTGAGGAGCCTTCTCACCTGCTTTAATCGCTATTCTATTATATTTATTTAATAAATTTTCCTCTCCTGTAGTTGGATTAAATGAATGATAGAAAGCAATTAAATCTTTAGGATAATAAAGATAATCGTATAATTCTTTGTCATCATTTATTTCCAATAAAATAACGGAACAAGCAGCTTCAAAAGACCAATACCCATAATATCCACCATCAGCTTTATGGGTATCATGCCAAGGTGCACCTGCTAGATCTTTATACCATTTCTTTAAAAATTTATGTAAATGCTTCAGAGAAACCTTATTATCTTGGCTTACAAAAGCATTTGAAAGCTCAAAGTAAGGCTGGGGAAAAAGAACATCAGAACAGTCAAAACGATTATCATCAGAAAAAGCTAAAAATTCTTCAACGATCCAGTCTTTACCTCCATTTTCTTGATTCTCTCCATCTACTAATTTGGCAACACTCATTAATAAGTCATTTCTTTTTAATAAATAACAAAGGCTAATTAACCAAATATATAAGCAGTAATCATCAAGTAACTCTAAATCAAAGGCACTAAGATTTGGATCTTTATAATAAGTTCTTTGCTTTTCAGACAAAATATTAAATAAATTTATGACACTCTCAAAATCTACACGTAAGTGATCAATAGATCTTCCAGCAGTATAGTCTAGTATAAATAGATCAAATTGATATCTTGCAGCTATAGAATAAGAATCTATCCATCCCGCTTCAATATCTTCATCACTATTAGATTCACTTAAGAAGTCTTGAATAGCATTTATTAAAGCAGCTCTAGTAGAGAGATAATACTTTTCATCCAAAAATTGTTGTCTTCGACTAAATTTATAATCTAGCATGCTATTACTTCCACTTACCTATTATTAACCACTACACTAATTTCTTTATCAGTCCATACTCTCGTCGCATGATGTGAAGAGTGATCTTTATCACTTACTTGTTGCTTTGCTAAAAATTTTAATAAAGCAACTGCATGCTCAACAACTTGAAGCCCACTAAAGAAAATAACATATCGTTCATATCTTCGCTTTTTTAGTATAATTGGAGCTAATTGAATTCCTACCGCTTTTACAAGGCGGTTAGTTATCCAATGATGACTCATTTGAACAACTTTACCTTTCGAATCTCTATACTTTTCACCACCTAAAGTTAAATTTTTATTATTTGCCCTACTTCCAGTACGTGTTCTTGACCGTCTTCCAGACTTTTGTTGCTGTTGAGGTATTGATTTATCTATACCATTTTTATCGTTTGCATCCCCTAACAATTCTTTCAATGAAGATGCTGGATTCTGGCTGCATTTTGCCTCTACTATCACATAAGGTTTTGCATCGCTCGTGTTTTTTTTCCATACACCATCAATTCCGCGTCCACGGCTCTTTGTAGAAAAAAGATTAACCATTTCACCCTTATCATTTAACTTATTAGGGTTTTTCGTTCCTAATTTATCATGAGATGAGTTTCCCCATCCCTTAACTTCTTGACAATAATAATCTGCCATATGTTCCCCTAAAATCCCTTTATATTTATTTGATAAATTTGTTATCGCTGTTTGGGCTATAGACGAATTATTTGAAGTTTTTGATTTTCCTTGATTTGTATTATGAGTGTTTTGCCCCCCATTTGAAGGTGACTTAGGTTTTGTGGTCTGTGTTGTTGATTTTTTACCTGCATCAGCCGATGTTTTCCTACTTTTTATAAGCCACCCATCAACCTCTTTTTTAAATTCTTGTAGTTGTTTTCCCAAATTATTTCTTATTTGATCTACATTTTTACGAGCAGCTGGGCTTAACTGATTAAGAATTTTTTGATTTGTTAAGATTTTATCTAAATTTTTCTGTAAAGCATTTAAATCCAAACATTTTCTAATTAATTGTTCTGGATCACCTTTTCCAAATTTACGAATACCATCTAAAATACTATCTATTGGCAAAGCACCCTTTTTAACACTTTTAAGAGACATTTTAACAGCATCACCACCGCCAGGAACGAGCCCAATTAGAGCTGTAATCAGGTCAAACCAGCCTGCTGGACTAGAAGGATTTGCAGTTAAAATAATTATAGCTTTAATAATATCTCTAGCATCTACCAACTGCCCTAATACTGGTACACAACCAATAACGGTTTCAGCAATAATTGCCCAGCCCCCTGTGCTATCACCTTTAAGAAAAGTCATCGTGTCTTTTTTTAAGCTTTGCAACCAACCACTCGGGACTGAATCAGCTGAACGTTTATATTTAGCGACCGAACCCATTATTTACTCCCCTTTTGTAAATCAGATGTTAATTTTTTATAACTATCTTCATCTAGAAATGACCATAAATCATCTTCTAATTGATCGTCATCTTCAATTACAGCATCTAAATCATCAGGCTCATCTTTAATAAACTCAGAAGGATCTTCTCCATAATAGATTTCTGATTTACCAGAAGGAATATTTTCTAATTTTGCATATCCTTTGCTATCTAAGACTCCCTCTCTATAACTACCATCTTCAAAAAAAACTTTAAATGGCGCACCTTTAACTGGCGATAAATCATCATAATGATAATTAAGTTCCATCCAATTATTTAATTTGCCTAATAAGGGAAGACCTATATTGTGACTTTGCGCACTTCCTCCCCCCATAAACAAATGCTGTCCGGCCTTCACCTCAAACTTACCACCAGTGACAGGGAAAATTCCCGAGCCATTAATCTTGATTTGAGATCCACCCGCCGTGATAACGATTTCTTTAGAAGCACTAATTTCAATTTTGTCTTCTGTTGAAATAATCTGAACAGTTTTACGGGCAATTAAATCTGCTCCATCACCTTGTGCTTGTATCTCGACTTTGCCTTTGCCTGCATAGAGTCTCGCTCCTTCTTGCGCTGCGAAAAGGCTAATTTTATTTTGGGCATGCGCAATCAGGTTCTTTTGAGTGGTCAGGTTAATGCTATCACCAGCAGTTTGACTTAACTGAGCATCTGCGCTGAGGTGAATGTCTTCATTACTGGCTATGGCAATACTGTTAGGTGCCGTTAATATCATCAAGGCTTGCTTAAAAGCGGCAGCTTTGTCTTGATCTTTTTCTTCAATTTGTTCTATGAACGTTTTTAAATTCTCCAGAACTTCCAATGGATCAGTTTGCTGATTTTTAGCAACTTCACTGAGTGCCTTGGCATCGTTAAGGCCACCGTCGATTTGTTGTTTGGCCTCATTTGCATTTAGGTGTACGCCTTGAGCTTGGTCCTGTTTATGGGTACTAACGAGTAAGCCACTACCCGCTCGAACCGCGCCCCATTGGTCTGTTCTGAGTTCAAAACCTTCACCTCGGCCATCACTTTCCGCTTTGTCTTTTGGATGGCTTAAGTTACCCAAGTTGAGCTGGCTTGCCGCATGACTACTTTGTAGCTGGGCACTGATTTGCCCTGTGGTGTCATCAAAACGTAGCTGGTTAAAGCCTTTACCATCAACTTCTTCTGAGCGGATGCCACTGAGTTTTTTAGTATCAGGTAACTGCCCTTTCTGGTCGAACTGGGTTGGGTGGCGTTCAGCTTCATGAATACGTCCCACTACAAATGGGCGGTCAACATTGCCGTCAAAGAAGTCGATGACCACGATCTCACCGACACGTGGTAAGAACCGTGTCCCATAACCTACACCTGCCCACGGGGTGAGTACATCCACCCAAGCCGAGTCGGTATCATTGTCGTTACTTCCCGCTCCACCGTCATGAGTATGGTCGTCAGTTCGGGTAAACAAGAAACGGACTTTAATGCGTCCCCACTGATCGACATGAATGCTTTCGCCCTCTAACCCAACTACTCTAGCACGCTGCGGGTAAGCGGCTGGTCGATGTTCTAGCGGGCTATATTCAGGCACAGCTTTAATGTTGCGTCGAACGACATTGAGTTCAGCAAAGTGGCGCTGCTCTGGGTTTTGTGTGTCGAGCTGGGCTGCCTTGAGCTTATCCTTTGGCAACAAGCGTTCGAGTTGCTGCTGTAATTCTTTCGGTAAATTATTCTGGTTATAGTAGTGCTTACTTAAGATTAAGAACTCTTTGTCCGCACTGTCATGTTGGTCGAGTTCAGGATGGTCATTGAGTTCAAACCAGTAACCCACCTGTGCATCACGGACATTACCTGAAACGGTAAACTGTTTCGAACTCAGGTGATGATACGCATTAATGTGCTGGTTCAGTTGTTCAATCTGGCTATTGCCCGAAGCTGTAGCTTGGTCTTCGCCTTTTAGGTCCTGCATCCAA
>Ga0209795_10001649_pt1 | contig 13462 bp, 10 predicted proteins | sample AgamicOrMarz_FD_187166 | JGI IMG/M metagenome (GOLD analysis project Ga0209795, IMG submission 187166) | Agave microbial communities from Guanajuato, Mexico - Or.Ma.rz (SPAdes) (version 2) | ecosystem: Host-associated > Plants > Phyllosphere > Phylloplane/Leaf | place: Guanajuato, Mexico...
AGAATTTCTTCTTTTTCTGATTCTGGAGACTTTTCCCAAAGCACCTCAAATAAAACACCAAGTCCAGGGAGCATTTTTTCTTCACCGCTTTGAATAGCGTCAGAAATTGTAGCTTCAAGCTCTTCTTTTGAGTTTCCTGAAACGTTTGCAATAACAGCATTTCGTAAATTAAGATCCATCATTTTCACCTCAGCTATCGTAAAGTTACCAATAGTTTTTGTTTTCTTTGCGATTTCTATGTACAATAAAGTGAAACTTATCTAATGATTATTGAGCAAAATGTAATCGAACTATTTATTTTTGTATAGATAAAGGAGTTATGTTTGTGAAACAAATTGATTCAGTTAAAAATCCGCAGGTAAAAGCGTGGAAAAAGCTGCATAATAAAAAAGACCGTGATAAGCAGGGCCTTTTTATGGTAGAAGGCTTTCATTTAGTCGAAGAAGCTATCAAAAATAAGGATTGCGTAAAGGAACTAATTATACGCGAATCGATCGAAGTGCCAGCACAGTGGAACATAGACGGTATCGAAATAACCGTTGTCAACGAAGCAATAATCAAATTATTATCTGACACCGAAACACCTCAAGGAATTATCGCTGTGTGTTTTCAAACGAAGCATGCAGAAATCATTCATACAGCACAGAAAGTATTGCTTTTAGATGCGGTGCAAGATCCAGGTAACCTAGGTACGATTATTCGAACTGCTGATGCTGCCGGAGTGGACGCTATTATCGTTGGAGAGGGCAGCGTGGATGTGTACAACCCAAAAGTCGTTCGTTCAACGCAAGGAGCTATTTTTCATCTTCCAATTGTAAAAGGCGATTTACTCGAAATGATTTCACTGTTAAAAGAAAGAGGAATAGCAGTTTACGGCACGTCTCTACAAAATGGAAAGGTCTACACATGCGTAAAACCTTCAAACGAATTTGCACTGATTGTGGGAAATGAAGGAAACGGCGTAAGCGAGAAAGTGCTGGAACAAACGGATCAGAATCTGTACATTCCCATCTATGGAAAGAGCGAGTCGCTAAATGTTGCCATCGCTTCTGGAATCTTACTTTATTATTTACGCGGAATGTAGTTGCATCGAGAACGTGTTTTCACTATAATAATACAATAGTTACATATGTAAAAAACGATGAAAGAGAGCAGTAGCTTATGTCCGTTTATGCAGGGAGAAAATGCCGCGACTGAAAGCATTTTTATAAATGTAATAAGTGAATTCACCTCTTGAGTTGACACTTAGACCATCTTACATAGATGTAAAGGTGTTCCGGAGATTCCGTTAACTTGAATGAAGTGAACTGTATACGTCTGTGTATATAGTTAACAAGGGTGGTAACGCGACTAATCCTCGTCCCTTTTTTGGGAGGAGGTTTTTTTATTTGTCATTTTTTACGTTAAAAGGAGGAATAAGTGATGAAAGAACGTTTACAAGAACTTCAACAAGAAGCAATTGCAAAAGTCGAAGCAGCAAGTGCTTTAAAAGAATTAAACGACGTACGCGTAGCTTATTTAGGAAAGAAAGGCCCTATCACAGAAGTACTTCGCGGTATGGGAAAACTTTCAGCTGAAGAGCGTCCTGTAATGGGAGCACTTGCAAATGAAGTGCGTGAAGCTATTGCATCTAAAATTGAAGAAAAACAAACGGCGTTAGAAGCAGCTGAGGTAGAGCGTAAACTTGCTTCAGAAACAATCGACGTAACGCTGCCAGGACGCCCTGTTAAAGCAGGTACGCATCACCCGCTAACAAGCGTGGTTGAAGAAGTAGAAGATTTATTCTTAGGAATGGGCTATGAAGTAGCAGAAGGACCGGAAGTAGAGCAGGACTACTATAATTTCGAAGCGCTGAACTTGCCAAAAGGTCACCCAGCACGTGATATGCAAGATACGTTCTATATTACGGAAGAAACGCTTCTTCGTACGCATACATCAACTGTTCAAGCTCGTGTTATGAACAAGAATGAAGGCAAAGGACCTGTTAAAATTATTTGCCCAGGTAAAGTGTACCGCCGCGATGACGATGATGCTACGCATTCTCATCAATTCATGCAAATTGAAGGTCTTGTAGTAGACGAAAACATTCGTATGAGCGATTTAAAAGGCACGCTTGAAGTATTTGTGAAAAAGATGTTCGGTGCAGACCGTGAAATTCGTCTTCGTCCAAGTTTCTTCCCATTCACTGAGCCGTCTGTAGAAGTAGACGTATCGTGTGCAAAATGTGGAGGTAAAGGCTGTAATGTATGTAAACAAACAGGCTGGATTGAAATTTTAGGAGCTGGCATGGTTCATCCAAATGTCCTTGAAATGGCTGGATACGATTCAACTAAATATCGTGGTTTTGCTTTTGGAATCGGTGTAGAGCGTATTGCTATGTTAAAACACGGCGTGGATGATATTCGTCATTTCTATACAAATGATGTTCGTTTCTTAGATCAATTTAAACAAGTATAAAGGAGGGACTACGATGTTTGTATCTTATCGTTGGTTACAAGAGTATGTTGACTTATCAGGCGTAAGGGCAGAAGAGTTAGCAGATAAAATCACAAAAAGTGGAATTGAAGTTGAAGGTGTAGAAAACTTAAATAAAGGCATCAGCGGAGTGGTAATTGGTCACGTTGTAGAACGTGAACAGCATCCGAATGCTGATAAATTAAGCCGCTGTCAAGTAGATCTTGGCGGAGGAGAAATCGTTCAAATCGTGTGCGGAGCACCGAACGTGGCACAAGGTCAAAAAGTAGCGGTTGCAAAAGTGGGAGCTGTACTTCCAGGTAACTTTAAAATCAAGCGTGCTAAGCTTCGCGGTGAAGAATCGAACGGTATGATTTGTTCTCTTCAAGAGCTTGGCATTGAAAGCAAGCTTGTGGCAAAAGATTATCAAGAAGGTATCTTCGTGTTCCCAAGCGATGCTGAAGTAGGAGCGGATGCACTAGATGCATTAAACTTAAACGATGAAGTATTAGAACTAGGGCTAACACCAAACCGTTCAGACTGCTTAAGTATGTTAGGTGTAGCACATGAAGTGGCTGCTATTTTACGTCGTGAAGTGAAGTATCCGTCAGTAAACGTGCAAACGTCTGATGAGCAAGCAGCTGATTATATTTCCGTTAAAGTAGAGGCAAAAGAAGACAATCCGCTTTACGTAGCGCGCGTTGTGAAAAACGTAAAAATTGCTCCGTCACCATTATGGATGCAAACGCGTTTAATGGCAGCTGGTATTCGACCTCATAACAACGTTGTTGATATTACCAACTATATTTTGCTTGAATACGGCCAGCCGCTGCATGCTTTTGACTATGATCGTCTTGGTTCAAAAGAAATTGTTGTACGTCACGCGTCAGAAGGCGAAAAGTTTGTAACACTTGATGATCAAGAGCGCGTATTAAAAGACAATCAGCTTGTCATTACAAACGGCAGTGAGCCGGTAGCTCTTGCAGGTGTAATGGGCGGAGCGAACTCCGAAGTAAAAGACGATACGGTAAATGTTCTCATTGAATCAGCTTACTTCAAAGGCTTAACGGTTCGCCAAGCTTCAAAAGACCACGGTCTTCGCAGTGAGGCAAGCGCTCGTTTTGAAAAAGGAATTGATCCTAACCGTACGCGTGTAGCTGCTGACCGCGCAGCAGAATTAATGGCTGAATACGCTTCAGGTGAAGTGGTAAGCGGTACTGTAGAAGTAGATACACTAACTGTGGAACCTGCTGTTGTAGCTGTGTCACTTGGACGTATTAACGATGTGCTTGGTACAGAGCTATCAATGGAAGAAGTACAAGACATTATGAACCGTCTTCAATTTGAAAACAAAGTGGAAGACGAAACCATTGTTGTAACAGTGCCAACTCGTAGAGGCGATATTACAATTGAAGAAGATATCGTCGAGGAAGTAGCGCGTATGTATGGCTATGACAACCTTCCTACAACGCTTCCTGTAACAGTGGCAACTCCAGGAAAACTAACAGAGTATCAGCTTGGACGCCGTAAAGTTCGCCGTTTCTTAGAAGGTGCGGGACTAGCACAAACAACAACATATTCGTTAACGAGCGCTGAAAAAGCTACTCAGTTTGCACTAAATGCAACAAGTACGATTGGTTTAGCAATGCCGATGAGTGAAGATCGCAGCATCCTTCGTCAAAGCTTAGTGCCTCATTTGCTAGAAGCAGTGAAGCATAATAATGCTCGTCAGTCGGATTCTATTGCGCTATACGAAACAGGCTCAGTGTTCTTATCTAAAGGTGAAGGAGAATTACCGGATGAGCAGGAGCGCGTAGCTGGTGCAATCACGGGTCTATGGCATGCTCACGGCTGGCAAGGTGAAAAGAAAGTCGTTGATTTCTATGTGATTAAAGGTGTACTAGAAGGGTTATTTGCACAGCTTGGTTTAGAGAAACGAATCTCATATGCTCCCGTTAAAAAAGACGGTATGCACCCTGGACGTACAGCGGCTGTATGGTTAGATGAAAAAGAAATTGGATACGTAGGTCAAGTTCATCCTGTTGCTCAGAAACAGTATGGTCTTCGTGAAACATACGTATTTGAATTACACCTTCAAGAGCTATTAGCTGCAGATGTCGAAGAAGTTCGTTATTCAGCTATTCCAAGATTCCCATCTATTACACGTGATATTGCACTTGTGGTAGATAAAAACGTTCTTGCAGGAGAAGTTCAGCGCGTCATCTATACGACGGGCGGAGAACTTTTAAAAGACGTGACGGTATTTGATCTATATGAAGGCGAGCGTATGGAAGAAGGCAAGAAATCTGTAGCTTTCTCTTTACGTTACTTAGATCCTGAACGTACATTAACAGATGAAGAAGTAGCAAAAGCACATGGTGCAGTGTTAGAAGCTGTAGAAAAAGAATTTGGTGCAACGCTTCGTTCATAAGAATAAGAAAAGAGATGTGGATTTCCACATCTCTTATTTTTTAGCTAATTTTAAAGCTTTTTCTGTATTAGCAAAATGAATTTTAGCTAAAGAGTTCAGCGCATTGACGCCATGTTTCTTAATAATTTTAGCAGCAGCGATATCAACTTGTGCGCCAGCTCCGCGAGGAATAACCATCCCGGTCTTTTCCGTCAGCAAATCCATTTGTTTTAAAAATGCGTATCTGGCAATAATGGAAGCAGCAGCTACAGATAAATGAACGCTTTCTCCTTTTGTACTGAAAAAGACATTTTCTTTGATAATCTCTTTTTCCTTTACCACGTGTTTATAATAGGTGTTTTTTTCAACAAACTGGTCAATTAAAATGGCATCGGGTTTTTCAGGATCCAATTTTTTTAACACGTTGGATAAAGCTTTGTTGTGTAACAGAGCTTTCATTTTACCTTGTGACATGCCTTTTTCTTGAAATGCATTATACTTTTCGTTATGTAAAACAAGCAAACTATAGGGAATAAACGAAACAAGCTGCTTGGCAATTTCAATAATTTTAGCATCCGTTAACTCTTTTGAATCTCGTACTCCTAATTCTTTTAACAAAGGAAGCTGCTCTTTTTGAACATAGGCAGCAACTACGGTCATAGGACCAAAATAATCTCCCGTCCCTACCTCGTCAGAACCGATGACCGATAGTGAGCTGAAGTTTGATGGGAGGTGTGAGACAGGAGCCTTTTTCGCAGCATCTAAAGAGCCTCCCCACTTAGCCGCTTCTGTTTCAGCTTCTTTTCCTTGAAAAAGTATTTTTCCAGAGCGGTACGCAGTGATAGAACAGCCGGGAGTTTTAGCCGAAAAAATACTTCCCTGCGGCAGTTTAGGCTGCAGATAGGATGTGTAATGAAGCTTCATTTTAGCTATTTGATCAGCTGATACCTTAATAACAGCATGTGACATAATGCTTCACTCCTTTCGGGGTATTTTAGTTTACTTTATAAGCACTATCCCTTATGATAGCTTAAATATAGATATGTTTCCATTGAAGTCTTCTTCGTGGTATGATAGGGATTAGGATTTTTCGTGGAACGGAGGATTTTCTCGTGTCAAGACAAGATAAAACACGTGCGACAGTTGACATCTTTGGTCAGCAGTACAGCATCGTCGGTAGCGAAAGTACAAGCCATATTCGACTTGTCGCCTCTATAGTGGATGAAAAAATGCGTGAAATCAGTACTAAAAACCCTTCTTTAGATATCAATAAATTAGCAGTATTAACAGCTGTGAATGCTGTACACGAATATATAAAACTGAAAGAAGACTATGAGAGACTTGAACAAAAACTTTATGGAAAAGAGGAATGACTGAGTCAATGCTTAATATCATTTTAATTATATTGCTTCTTTTAGGCTTTGTAACAGGTCTTAAAAGAGGATTTATTTTGCAGCTCATTCATATTGTCAGTTTTGCGGTTTCGTTTATCGTCGCTTATATGTTTAGTGGAGATTTGGCAAGCCGACTTCGCTTGTTGATTCCGTTTCCGGACAATATTCAGCAGCAAAGTGTCGCATCGTTTGTATTTGATTCTGGAACGATAGAAGACGCTTTTTATCGAATGATTGCATTTGCGATTTTATTTTTTGCTACTCACATTGTACTTCGCCTTGCAGGCTCTGTTTTAACGGCTTTAACCGAACTGCCAATTCTGCGCCAGTTAAATAAATGGGGCGGAGGTGCACTTGGATTCGTTGAAGTGTATATCATCGTTTTTATTTTGTTATACATTGGAGCCGTGATTCCTGTAAGTGAAATTCAAACGCCAATTCAACAGTCTTCAATTGCAATCAATATCGTACAAAATACTCCATACTTATCGTCTGCGATTCAAGATTTGTGGACTCAGTATGGTGTAATGTAATGAAATTACAATAGCTTGTTGAGAGGGTGTGTCGAAAGTGTCATAATACTTTTGAGATACCCTCTTTTTTTATCGCAGTCTGACCTGCGGTTTTCACGAGGATAAAAGTATGTCTAGATGAAAATTTGAGAGAGTACATATGTCACTCATCATGTTTTTGAAAGTTTCGTTATTATGATAATAGGCTGGTGAAAAGAGATGAATAAAAAGGATATTATTAAATTGTTAGAAACAATTGCTACATATATGGAATTAAAAGGAGATAACCCTTTTAAAATTTCCGCTTTTCGAAAAGCAGCTGCAGCGCTAGAAACGGACGAAAGAACGCTGACAGAGATTGAGGATTTTACCAAGCTCCAAGGGATTGGAAAAGGAACGGCTGCAGTCATTACAGAGTATATGGAAACAAATGAGTCAAGCGTATTAGAAGAACTAAAGCAAGAAGTTCCTGAAGGACTTATTCCTTTGCTTAAGCTGCCGGGGCTTGGAGGTAAAAAAATCGCTAAATTATATAAAGAGCTAGATATTCGAGATATGGAATCACTGCATCAGGCCTGTATGGAAAATCGAGTGCAGGGACTAAGCGGTTTTGGTAAAAAGACAGAAGAAAAAATTATCGCTGCTATTGAAGAGTTTGGGAAGCGTCCTGATCGTTTGCCTCTTGCTTTTATGCTTCCAATAGCGGAAGAAATTTTAGAAGCCCTTAAACAGATGCATAGCATTGAGCGTTTTTCTCAAGCAGGGAGCATTCGCCGCATGAGGGAAACCGTAAAAGATCTTGATTTTATTATTTCAACAGCTGAGCCTCATGCTGTCCGTGAACAGCTAGTATCGCTGCCAAATGTGAAGGATATCATTGCAAATGGAGATACAAAAGTATCGGTAACGTTAGCCTATGAGTACGATGTGTCTGTGGATTTTCGTCTTGTAGAAGATAAAGCGTTTGCCACAACGCTTCACCATTTTACAGGATCAAAAGATCATAATGTGCGTATGCGTCAATTAGCAAAAGAACGCGGTGAAAAAATTAGCGAGTATGGCGTTGAAAATGCGGAGACAGGCGAAGTCATGACTTTTGAGTCTGAACAAGCATTCTATGAACATTTTGGGCTGTCTTTTATTCCGCCGGAACTTCGTGAAGATGGAACGGAAGTAGATGTATTTATAAAGCCTCAAACGCTTGTGACCTACGGTGCCGTAAAAGGTGATTTGCATATGCACTCCACGTGGAGCGACGGGGCGTATTCGATTGAAGAAATGGCGGAAGCATGTCGCGCGCGAGGCTATGAGTACATGGCGATTACAGACCATTCTCAGTATTTAAAAGTAGCTAACGGTCTAACGCCTGAACGCATTCGTAAACAGCGTGAAGAAATTAATCGTTTAAACGCACAGTTCGATGATTTTACAATACTAGCAGGAATTGAAATGGATATTTTGCCTGATGCAACACTTGATTATGATGATGAAATGCTAGCTGAGCTAGATTTTGTTATTGCGTCCATTCACTCTAGTTTTTCGCAATCACGCGAAGAAATTATGAATCGCTTAAAGCAAGCGTTAAACAATGTTCATGTAGATTTAATCGCTCATCCGACGGGTCGTTTGATTGGTCGCCGCAACGGATATGATGTAGATATTGATATGCTGATTGAATTAGCTAAAGAAACAAAAACGGCTCTTGAACTAAACGCGAATCCAAACCGTTTAGATTTAGCCGCTGAGCACATAAAAAAAGCCCAAGAGGCAGGAGTTAAAATTGCTATTAATACAGATGCTCACAATCTAGACATGCTAGAGCATATGGAAATTGGAATATCTACGGGAATTAAAGGCTGGCTTAAACCAGAAACGGTATTAAATACGTATAGTCTCAAAGAATTAACCGCCTTTTTAAATCGACATAAATAAGCAACAGGAGGAATCAGTTTTGCAATCACGTATTTTTCATGTACTAGAGTTTAATAAAGTTAAGGAACAGCTTCAGAAAAAAGTAGCTTCTTCTTTAGGCCGAGAAAAAGTAGCGAATTTGATTCCCTCGACTCAGTATGAAGAAGTAGTCAAATGGCAGGAAGCAACAGATGAAGCTACAACCGTGCTGCGATTGCGTGGCAACGTACCGCTAGGGGGCATTTTTGACGTTCGACCTAGCGTGAAGCGCGCTGAAATTGGGGGAACGCTAAGCTCTAATGAACTTCTTGATGTAGCAAGCACTATTTATGCTGCAAGACAAGTCAAGCAATTTATCGAGCAAGTAGTGGAAGACGAAGATTTACAGCTTCCAATTATAACTGAACATATCGAAAAACTAATGCCTCTTCCTGAGGTAGAACAAACAATTAAAATGAGTATTGATGAGAATGGTACAGTGCTAGACGGTGCAAGCGACCAGCTAAGAGGCATTCGTCAAAAACTTCGCTCAACGGAGTCTCGTATTCGAGAAAAGCTAGAGAGCCTTATTCGCTCCTCGTCTGCTCAAAAAATGTTGTCAGATGCAATTGTTACCATTCGAAACGAACGTTTTGTTATTCCTGTTAAGCAAGAATATCGCAGTGCGTATGGAGGCATTGTGCACGATCAGTCTTCATCTGGAGCAACTTTATTTATTGAGCCTCAGGCGATTGTGACGTTAAACAATGAGCTTCAAGAAGCAAAAGTAAAAGAAAAACAAGAAATTGAGCGTATTCTCATTGCTTTAACCGTTCAGGTAGCGGAAGTGGCAAATGAACTCCGTCAAAACGTTTATCTGTTAGGTGAGCTGGACTTCATGTTTGCTAAAGGGCGCTATAGCCATGAGCTAAAAGCTTCAAAACCTAAAATGAACGATCGAGGCTATATTAAGTTAGTGAAGGCAAAACATCCTCTTATTGCACAGGAAGATGTCGTTGCGAATGATATTGAGCTAGGTGATCAATATACGTCCATCGTTATTACAGGGCCAAATACCGGCGGTAAAACCGTAACGTTAAAAACACTTGGATTATTTACGTTAATGGCTCAAGCAGGTTTGCAGATTCCTGCGCTGGATGGATCGGAAATGGCTGTGTTTAAACACGTATTTGCTGATATTGGAGATGAGCAGTCTATTGAACAAAGTTTGAGTACCTTTTCATCTCATATGGTCAACATTGTAGATATTTTACAAAAAGTAGATCACGAAAGTCTGGTCTTGTTCGATGAATTGGGAGCAGGAACGGATCCTCAAGAAGGTGCAGCGCTTGCGATTTCGATTTTAGATCAAGTATATGAAAGAGGCGCTCGCGTAGTTGCGACTACTCACTATCCTGAATTAAAAGCGTACGGCTATAACCGTGAAGGAGTGGTCAATGCTAGCGTAGAGTTCGATATTGAAACATTGAGCCCTACTTACAAGCTGCTCATTGGTGTACCGGGCCGAAGCAATGCTTTTGAGATTTCAAAACGTTTAGGTTTAAGTGCTGAAGTAATTGAACGTGCCAAAGGCTATATTGGCTCAGAAACAAATAAAGTAGAAAATATGATTGCCTCTCTTGAAGATAGCCGCCGTCAATCTGAACACGAGCTAGAAGAAGCTGAAGAGCTAAGAAAAGAGGCTCAGAAGCTTCATAAAGAATTACAGAGTCAGATTATTGAGTTTAATGAAAAACGAGATAAGCTGTACGAAAAAGCTGAAGAAAAAGCTCAAGCCACAGTTAAAGCAGCATCTGAAGAAGCAGAGAAAATCATTAGCGATTTGCGTAAAATGAGTCAAAAAAATCATGCGCTTGTAAAAGAGCATGAATTGATTGAGGCGCGTAAGCGTCTAGAAGATGCAGTTCCAACTCTTGAAAAAAGTAAAAAGAAACCGGCTGTGCCGAAAAAACAAGAGCGCACTCTTCAAGCTGGAGATGAAGTGAAAGTCTTAAGCTGGGGACAAAAAGGAACGCTTGTGGAACGAGTAAGCAATAATGAATGGCAAGTACAAATGGGAATTATGAAAATGAAGGTGAAAGAAAAAGACCTCGAATATATCAGTTCTCCAAAACCTGTAGAAACGAAGCCGCTTGCTACGGTAAAAGGAAAAGATTATCATGTAAATCTAGAACTGGATTTAAGAGGAGAGCGCTATGAAAATGCGCTGATTCGAGTTGAAAAATATATTGATGATGCTTTATTAGCCAACTATCCGCGCGTTTCGATTATCCACGGTAAAGGAACTGGAGCTCTTCGTAAAGGTGTACAGGAATATTTGAAAAATCATCGTTCTGTCAAAAATATTCGTTTCGGAGAAGCTTCTGAAGGAGGTTCTGGCGTTACAGTTGTGGAATTTAAATAAAAGAGTGCTGAAATAAAGGTGTCAGTCGATGCGCTGAACAAGCATATATGAAGATAGAAAATCCGACATGGCTCATGGACTATGCTGGGTTTTCTATCTCTTTTAAGAACGATACAAGTAAAGGAAAGAGACCTGTCAGTTCATTACGTGGAGCGTAATATAAATTAGGAGTGATGCAAAAATGAGGGATTTTTGGAAAGACCCGTATATTGAATCTGCCGCTTATTACAGCGTGGTTGTCTTGAGCATTGTCGTCTTTCTTGTTGTGTTTGAGCTCGTTACTAAGTATAAGAATTGGGAAGAGATTCAAAAAGGAAATATGGCTGTTGCGATGGCAACAGGTGGGAAAATATTTGGATTAGCTAATATTTTTCGCTATTCGATTGAGCATAACGACAACTTGTTAAGAATGCTAGGATGGGGAATATATGGATTCGTTCTTTTACTAGTCAGCTATTTTATTTTCGAATTTTTGACGCCAAAATTTCGAATCGATGACGAAATTGAACAAGATAACAGAGCCGTTGGGTTTATTTCACTTGTTATTTCAATCGGTATGTCCTATGTAATAGGAGCAGGGATAGGATAGGAGAGAGTCATGGAGAAGTTAGCGAAAATTTTACTCGTTTTATGCGGAGTGTTTATGCTTATTGGTCTTATCTATTTATCTATATAGCTTTTCCTAACATTATGATGACAGCAAAAAAGCTGACCTTAAAGCAGGTCAGCTTTTTTAATGATTACTTCCATACGTCTTCAGCAATTGAAATCACGTGCTTTACTTTATCCCACTGCTGCTCTTCAGTAAGTAAATTTCCTTCTTCTGTAGAAGCAAATCCGCACTGGGGACTTAAACAAATTTGATCAAGAGAAACAAATTCTGCCGCTTCAGCAATTCGTTTTTTCACTGCTTCAGGATCTTCTAAATCTCCAAATTTTGATGTGATAAGACCAAGGACAATCTGAAGATCATCTCGCTTTACATGTCGAAGAGGTTCGAATCCTCCTGAGCGTTCATCATCAAATTCTAAAAATAGTCCATCTACGTTTAACTGACTGAAAATAGCTTTTGACGCATTTTCATATCCGCCGCTTGCAGTATAAGTAGACTGGAAATTCCCTCTGCAAATATGCATTGTAATGACCATATCATCTGGCTTATGCGCAATGGATTCATTGATCGCATCCGTAAAACGTTTCAGTAATTCTTGGGGCGTGAAACCTTTTGACGCGATTTGTTCTTGTCCTTTTTCTGAGAAAAAGACTGCCCACGCAGTATCATCTAACTGTAAATAGCGGCATCCGGCATCATAAAATGCTTGAATGGCTTTTTGATATGTTTTAACTAAATCAGCAAAAAATACATCCGTATCCGAGTAAGCAGACTCTTCAATATGACCTCTGAAAAACAGCATATTAGGACTTGGAATGGTGAACTTAGCTACGTGTTCTTTTCCAGCAGCTTGATGAAGAAATTTATAATCTTCAATCATAGGGTGGTGATTAAAATCTAATTTTCCAGTCACTTTTATACCGTGAGCTTTTGTTTGGACTCCGTGAAACTGAATTCCCGACTCTGCTTCGTAAAGTTCTACGCCAACAAGCTCTGACAGAAAATCAAAGTGCCACCAGGCGCGGCGAAACTCACCGTCTGTGACGGCTTTTAATCCAATTTGTTTTTGTTTTTCTACGAGCTTACGAATTTCTTCATCTTCAATTGCTCGAAGCTGTTTCTTTGTCATTTCCCCGTTTTCCACTTGTAATCGTGCTTGTTTGATACGCTCGGGACGCAAAAAGCTTCCAACGTGATCTGCTTTGAACGGTCCTTTAGTCAATGTTGTTGTCAATTCATACAGCTCCTTAAAAAAATCTAATTTTTATTATATACAAAAAATTCGGATAATGTACAGGGGTAAATCCAATTTTTATTTATTACGCTGCAGGATGAAAGAGTGATTAGGTAGGAAAGAGAACATTCAATAACGATTGCATCTAAAAAAAGAATGAACTATAATTTTAATTAGAAAATTCTAATTTTTTATTTTTTTGAGGGAGAGGATGCGTGTGGAATCCACCGAAAAGATATGGCTTTCTCAATATCCGGATGAAATACCTGCTAGGCTTCATTATGAACAAAAAAATTTAGCACAGCTTTTTGAAGAAGCAGTTCAAAAGGATCCTAAAAAAAGCGCAATCTATTTTCTAGGGAAAAAAATGACGTTTTCCCAGCTGCATCAAGATTCTCTGAAGCTGTCATCTTACCTTATTGAACTGGGATTAAAAAGAGGGGATAGAGTAGCCATTATGCTTCCAAATTGCCCTCAAGCTGTCATTTCCTTTTATGCTGTTCTTCTTGCCGGAGGAGTAGTCGTTCAAA
>Ga0209795_10001653_pt1 | contig 13440 bp, 9 predicted proteins | sample AgamicOrMarz_FD_187166 | JGI IMG/M metagenome (GOLD analysis project Ga0209795, IMG submission 187166) | Agave microbial communities from Guanajuato, Mexico - Or.Ma.rz (SPAdes) (version 2) | ecosystem: Host-associated > Plants > Phyllosphere > Phylloplane/Leaf | place: Guanajuato, Mexico...
GAAGTCGTTGAAGGCGACTTATCGCGGCGACGTGGCGCTCGTGGATGTGCGCATGCTCGACAAGGCCACCTCCGATCCGTTCGCCGGGTGGCGCTCGCTCGCGCTGACCGGGCTGAAGGCGGATTACGACGAGCGCGGCACGTCGGTGGACGCGGAGCGCGTCACGTTCACGAAGTTCTATGGACGCGTGCTGCTCGACGCGCAAGGCAAGCTCAACCTGAACGACGTGGTCGCGCATCAGAGCGGCGCGGCGCAGTCGCTCACGCGCGACAAGAACGCCAAGGACGGCGCGGAACCCGTGCCGTTGACGCCGCCGACGGCCTCGGCTGTGGTTGCCGCGTCGGCACCGATCGTGGCGTCCGCATCCGCGCCGGCGTCGTCCACTGCGACCGCTGCGCCCGCCGCGCCCGCCACCGTCACTGCCGCGACGCCGCCGCAAAGTCCGGTCAAGCTGCACTTCGGCCAACTGGTCTTGCAGCAAGGCCGCGTGACCTACACCGACAACTTCATCAAGCCGAACTTCACGGCGAACCTGGTTGGCATTCAGGGCACCGTCGGCGCATTCGGCACGCAGTCGACCACGTCCGCGCCCGTCGACATCGCGGCGAAGCTGGCCGCCAATGGTCCGCTGTCGATTCGCGGCACCGTCAATCCGCTGATCGCGAAACCGGCGCTCGATCTGACCGCGAGCGCGCATGATATCGAGCTGACCAATCTCACGCCGTATTCCGCGAAATATGCGGGCTATCCGATCACCAAGGGCAAGCTGAACGTCGATCTTCACTACAAGCTCGAAAACGATCAGTTGAACGCGGACAACCATTTGTTCATTGACCAACTGACGTTCGGCGATCACATCGAGAACGACACGGCGACCAAACTGCCGGTGCGGCTCGCCATCTCGCTCCTGAAAAATTCGCGCGGCGAGATCGACGTCAATCTGCCGGTGTCCGGCTCGTTGTCGAACCCCGAGTTCAGCATTGGCGGCCTGATCTGGCATGCGGTGCTGAACCTGCTGCAAAAGGCGGTGACCGCGCCGTTCTCGCTGATCGCGAACGCGTTCGGCGGCAGCGGCGAGGAACTCGGCTACGTGGAATTCGAACCGGGTTCCGCGCAGCTCACCGACGCCGACACGAAGAAGCTCGAGACGATCGTGAAGGCGCTCGGCGCGAAGCCGTCGATCAAGATGGATCTGATCGGCCGCGTCGACCCGAAGATCGACGAGCCCGCGTTGCGCATGCGCTACGTGGACCGCCTCGTCAAGCAGCAGAAAATCAAGGACGTGGTGGGCAACGGCGAGAGCGTGGACCTGTCGAGCGTCACCGTCGATCCGAAGGAATACGACAAGTATCTGACGAAGGCCTACAAGTCCGCGGACTTCAAGAAGCCGCGCAATTTCGTCGGCCTGACGAAGTCCTTGCCCGACGACGACATGAAGAGCGCGCTCGCAGCGAACGCGCCCATCGACGAGGCCAGCCTGCGGCAGCTTGCGCAGCAGCGGGCGCAGAGCGTGCAGCAGTATCTGGATGGCAAGATCGACAGCAGCCGCGTGTTTGTCGTCGCGCCGAAGCTCGACGCGGACGGCATCAAGGACAAAGGCGCGACTACGCGCGTTGATTTCGGGCTGAAGTGAGTAACGTCACGTGCGCGCCGTCGTAATCGCGTCGCTCAGGCGGCGCGCGTCGGCGTCTTCAACGCGGTCTGCTCGATGACGCGCGCGAGCGTGTCGAACGCGGGCCCGATCTTCTCGTTCGGCACGCACGCATAGCCGAGCAACAGCCCGCGCCGCGCGGGCGGATCGCTGCTGTAATAGGTCGCGAGCGGCCGCACGATCACGCCGGCGTCGAATGCGGCCGCCGTCACCGCGCGGTCGTCCGCGTGATCCGGCAGACCCAGCACCAGATGCAAGCCCGCTTCGTCGCCCATGACCGGCAATTCGCTGCCGAAACGCGCGGTGATCGCATCGATCAGAATTTGCCTGCGCTCTCCGTACAGCGCGCGCATGCGCCGAACGTGCGACGTGAGGTGGCCGTCCATGATGAAGTCGGTCATGACGGCTTGCTGCATCAACTGTCCTTCGCGATAAAGCTCCGCGACGCCCATGCGAAACGTATCGACGAGATGCTCCGGCGCGATCATGTAGCCCATGCGCAGACCCGGAAAGAGCATCTTGCCGAGGCTGCCCACGTAAATGACCTGACCGGCTTCGTCGAGACCTTGCAGCGACGCAAGAGGCCGGCTGCCGTAGCGAAACTCGCTGTCGTAATCGTCCTCGATGATCCACACGTTGTGCTGACGCGCGTATTCGAGCAGCGTGCGGCGGCGCGCGAGACTCATCACCATGCCGAGCGGATATTGGTGCGACGGCGTCACGAGCGCGAGGCGCGGCGGCTCCCGCAAATCCTCCTCACGCGGATTAAGACCTTCATCGTCGACAGGCACCGGCACCAGCGTGATTCCCGACGACTGCAACACGCTGCGCGCGCCCCAATAGCACGGCTCCTCCACCCAGGCCCGATCGCCGACGTCGGTTAAGAGACGCACGGCGAGATCGATGGATTGGTGAATACCCGTAGTGATGATGATCTGATCCGGCGTGCAATTCACCGAGCGCGCGACGCGCAGATAGTCCGACAACGCGCGGCGCAGCGGACGATAGCCGCCGCCGGGCGCATACGTCAGCAGATCCGGATTCGCTTCTTTCCACAAACGCGCTTGCAGGCGGCTCCACGTTCGGGCCGGAAATTCCGCGACGTCCGGCACGCCCGGCATGAAGGCGCCCCATTGTTTCGCCGAGACCCCGGCCTGGCCGATCAGACGCCGCCCCCGATTGGACAGGTCGTTCAGATCGCGCTTCGGCGGTTTGGTTTGCGTGCCGACTGCCGCATCGGCCGTAGCGCCAACCGCCGCCACCGCCGGCTTTCGGCGCGCGTTGACGGCGGCGCTGTCCGGCTGCGTGTCGGCGACATAAGTGCCGCTGCCCGTGGTCGAGATCACGTAGCCTTCGGCGGTCAACTGGTCGTACACATGCAGCACCGTATTGCGCGCGATGCCCAGGTCTTCGGCGAGCGTGCGCGAACTCGGCAGCTTGGTGCCAGGCGGCAACTGACCGGTGAGAATGGCCTGCTGCATCAGCCGCAACGTCTGCCGGTAGAGCGGTTCCGAGGCCGCGCGATCAAGCCTGGCGGCGAGCCAATCCGACAAGATGATCGTATCCAAGTGGTTCTATCCGGAATAATGAAATGGTTCCATATTGTAGAACCGTAACGGTCTATAGTGGGCCACGCAATTGATGCAAGCCCGCTGTTACGCAAGAGCAGCCGGCTCGACCGCAGAGGAGACTACGGCGATGAAAACGGATGAAGTGATCGTCAGCTTTCGAGGTGTGCGCAAGACGTACGACGGTGAAACGCTGGTCGTCAAGCAACTGGATCTGGACGTCTATCAGGGCGAATTCCTGACGCTGCTCGGGCCGTCGGGTTCCGGCAAAACCACCTGTCTGATGATGCTCGCCGGTTTCGAATTTCCCACCGGCGGCGAGATCTGGCTCGACGGCACATTGCTCAATACCGTGCCGCCGCACAAGCGCAACATCGGCATGGTGTTTCAGAACTACGCGCTGTTCCCGCATCTCACGGTCGAGCAGAACGTCGCGTATCCGCTGACCGTGCGCAAGGTTTCCGCCGAAGAGCGCGCGCATCGCACGAATAACGCATTGAAGATGGTGCGCATGGAGAGCTTCGCCAAGCGCTATCCCGCGCAGCTTTCGGGCGGACAGCAGCAGCGCATTGCGCTTGCGCGCGCGCTGGTGTTCGAGCCGAAACTCGTGCTGATGGACGAGCCGCTCGGCGCGCTCGACAAGCAATTGCGCGAACACATGCAGTACGAACTGAAGTCGCTGCACGAGAAGCTCGGCGTGACCTTTGTCTACGTCACGCACGATCAGGGCGAGGCGTTGACCATGTCCGATCGCGTCGCCGTCTTCGATAAAGGCATCGTGCAGCAACTCGATACGGTGGACCGTCTGTACGAATCGCCGTGCAACGAATTCGTCGCGAACTTCATCGGCGACAGCAACAAGCTGCGCGGCACGATCGCGAACGTAAACGGCGAATATTGCGAGCTTCATCTGGCTGACGGCACACGAGTGACGGGCCGCAATATCGGCGGCGCGCGGGCGGGCACGCCGGCCATCGCGTGCATCCGGCCGGAACGCATGAAGCTCTCGGCGGGCGGCAATGGACATGCCAACGGCGCTGCGCGGCCGGGCGCCAACGCGCTTGCCGGCGAAGCGCGCGGACTCATCTATTTCGGCGATCACGTCCGTATGCGCTGCGGTTTGCCGCAGCAGGACGAGTGCTTCGTCAAGGTGCCGCTCGGCACCGACGCGCTCAACGCGTTCGCACCCGGCGCGCCCGTCGCGCTCGAGTTCGCGCCCGAGCATCTGCGGGTATTCGCGGGGGCGTAAGCGCGGAAAACGCGAGCATGATTGCATCAGCGGGGCAGCCAGCAGCACATAAGAACGTCGCATGGACTCATGCTTGAAACCACCACCAAAGGAGAGCAACACACCATGAGCAAGATCGGGAAATCGCGCTGCGCCATCGCTGTCGGTGCTGTGGCGCTCGCGCTGGGCGCGGCGCAGGTGAATGCGGCCGAACTGACGGTCGTCAACTTCGGCGGCGCCAACGGGGACGCGCAAAAGGCAGCGTTCAACCAGCCGTTCGAATCGCAGACCAGCAGCAAGGTGACCGCCGTCGAATACAACGGCGAGCAGGCCAAGGTCAAGGCGATGGTCGAGGCCAAGCATGTCAACTGGGACGTGGTGGAAGTGGAGTCGGGCGACATCGGCCGCGGTTGCGACGAAGGTCTGTATGAAAAGCTCGACTGGTCGAAGATCGGCAAGAAGTCGGATCTGATTCCTGAAGCGCCACAAACTTGCGGCGTGGGCTTTTTCGTGTGGTCGACGGCGCTCGCGTATAACGCCGACAAGCTGAAGAGTGCGCCGTCCGGCTGGGCCGATTTCTGGGACGTGAAAAAGATTCCGGGCAAGCGTGCGATGCGCAAGGGCGCGCGCTACAACCTCGAGTTCGCGCTGATGGCCGACGGCGTCGCGCCGAAAGACGTCTACAAGGTGCTCGCGACGAAGGAAGGCCAGGACCGCGCGTTCAAGAAGCTCGACGAGCTGAAGCCGAACATCCAGTGGTGGGAAGCGGGCGCGCAGCCGCCGCAATTCCTCGTGGCGGGCGACGTGGTGATGTCGACCGCGTATAACGGCCGCATCGACGCCGCGCAGAAGGAAGGCAAGAACCTCAAGGTCGTGTGGAACGGCAGCATTTACGACCTCGACTATTGGGCGATTCCGAAGGGCTCGCCGAACAAGGCGCTGGCCGAAAAGTACATCGCGTACACGCTTTCGTCGAAGCCGCAGCAGGACTACGCGCACCACATCGCTTATGGTCCGGTGAACGTGGCGGCGATCAAGGGGCTCGACGCGAAGACGCTCTCGAATCTGCCGAACTCGCCGGCTAACGGCAAGAACGCGGTGCTGCAGAACCTGTCGTTCTGGACCGATCACGGCGACGAGCTGGAGCAGCGTTTCTCGTCGTGGGCTTCGAAGTAAGCCGTGAAGTGATGCGATGACGCGCGCGCGTTGGAGCGATCCGCTGCGCGCGCGGGTGGATGGACTGGAGCCGGACTAACGCTGACTCCGGTCCGCAGCTTTGCAGGGAGACCAGGTGTGACTACGATGACGATCGCCGCCGATTCCACGCCGGAATCCGCCGGCCGGCTCAAGCGCGAACTCAAGGCTGCGGAAGCGAAAAAGCGTGCGATGGCGCTGCTGCTCATCGCGCCGCTCGCCATTTTTCTGCTGCTGATCTTCGTCGTGCCGATCGGCGCGTTGCTGACCCGCGCCGCGCAGAATCCCGAAGTCGTGAACGCGTTGCCGCATACGCTCAGCGCACTGCACGCATGGGACCGCAAGACGCCGCCGCCCGATGCCGCATACGCCGCGCTAGCGACCGACCTGACCGCCATCGCCGATAGCGACGGCATGGGCGCGCTCGCGCGCCGGCTCAATGTGGAGATTCCTGGTTATCGCTCGCTGGTGGCAAAGTCGGCGCGCGCGATGCCCTTCGTCGACGACAACAGCAAGCCGTTGCAACTGACGCCCGCGCAATTTCACGCGAAGTTCGCCGAGCTCGACGAACGCTGGAACAACATCGCGTACTGGCAAGCCATCGCGAAGAACGGCAGTCCGTATTCGCCGTTCTACGTGCTCGCTTCGCTCGATCACAAGCAGGACGCGTTCGGTCACATCATTCCGACCGATCCCGACCAGCAGATCTATCTCGCCGTGTTCACCCGCACCTTCGTGATCGGCGCTGCCGTTACGTTGTTCGCGCTGCTGCTTGGCTATCCGCTCGCTTACTGGATTTCGACGCTGTCGGAGCGTCGCGCGAATCTCGTGATGATCCTCGTGCTGATTCCTTTCTGGACGTCGATCCTCGTGCGCGTGGCGGCATGGATCGTCATCTTGCAGAGCGAAGGTCTCGTGAACAAGGCGCTAGTGGGCAGCGGCCTGCTGCACGATCCGCTCGCGCTGCTGTTCAACCGTACCGGCGTCTATATTTCGATGACGCACATTTTGCTGCCGTTCATGATCCTGCCGCTCTACAGCGTGATGAAGTCGATTCCGCCGACGTATCAGCGCGCGGCCATTTCGCTCGGCAGCCATCCCTTCGCCGCATTCTGGCGCGTGTATGTGCCGCAGACCTATCCCGGCATCGGCGCGGGCGCGTTGCTCGTCTTCATTCTGGCGATCGGCTACTACATCACGCCGGCGCTGCTCGGCGGCCCGAACGACCAGATGGTCAGCTACTACGTGGCCTACTTCACCAACGTGACGATCAACTGGGGCATGGCGTGTGCGCTCGGCGCGCTGCTGCTTGCCGCGACGCTGGTGCTGTACGTGATCTACGGACGCTTCACGCGTTCATCGCTGAGCCTTGGCTGAACGGAGCCTACCGACATGAAACTTGCCAAGCCCCTGTTCGCGCCGCACACGTCCTGGGTGGAGCGCGCGTGGTATTTCGCGTTGCGTGCGCTTGCCGTGCTCACGCTGCTGTATCTGATTTTGCCCGTGCTCGCGATCGTGCCGCTGTCGTTCTCATCGAGTACGTTCCTCGTCTATCCGATTCCTGGTTGGTCTCTGCGCTGGTATCAGAATCTGATTGCGTCCGATGAATGGCGTATGGCGGCTAAGAATAGCTTTATTGTCGCGCCGTCCGCGACGGTGGTCGCGACTGTGCTTGGCACGCTGGCGGCAATCGGCCTCACGAAAGCCAACTTCCGCGGCAAGGGCTTGCTCATGGCGATCCTGATTTCGCCGATGATCGTGCCGGTGGTTGTCGTCGGCGTGGGCATGTATCTGTTTTTCGCGCCGCTCGGACTTGCGAATACGTATGTTGGGCTGATTCTCGCGCATGCGTCGCTCGGCGTGCCGTTTGTCGTGACGACGGTGGCCGCGACCTTGCAGGGCTTCAACTACAACCTCGTGCGCGCGAGCTTGTCGCTTGGCGCGAATCCGGTGAAGACGTTTTTCCGCATCACATTGCCCGTGATTGCGCCTGGTGTGATTTCCGGCGCCTTGTTCGCGTTCGCGACGTCGTTCGATGAAGTCGTCGTCACACTCTTCCTGGCAGGCGCGGACCAGACGACGCTGCCGCGCCAGATGTTCACCGGCATCCGCGAAAATATCAGCCCGACGATTGCAGCGCTCGCCACCATTCTGATTATTTTTTCGACGTGCTTATTGCTGGCGCTGGAATGGCTTCGTGGCCGCAATGCGGCGCGCGCGGTTCGGGCGTAAATGCGGCGCGAGCAAATATCCGGTAACTTCGTTGATGCAACATGAGAATCGACAACTCTTGACACCGTTCTAAGATTCATCCCATTCCGCGGGCTTCTGCGTCTCGTCATACTTTTATCCCTTGATAAAAAGATGCGCGAGGCGCAGATAACCAATGAAAACCCCGCTAACCGTGCTTGTGTGTGCGCTCACACTGACAGCTTGCGCGGATCACGCCGCGCGCGCACGGCTCGGCATTCAAGACCCCACCCTGCTTCAATCCGGCATTGGCGCCTCGCAAGACGAGGCGGCAGGCGCCGCCAACCCGCAATGGATCAACGCATACGCGCCCGCTGCCAGCGGCGGCACGGCGCTCGCGTCATTGCAAGCGCGGCTGAACCGCTTGCCGCCTGAACAGAACGGCTATTTCCGCGCGAAGGCGCAATGCTGGATCAGCGCGGGCCAGGAGGCGCGGCAAGCGGGCGACCATTGGGGTTTCGTCGAGGAGGCCATCGGTCAGGCGGCGGTCATCACCCTGGGCCTTGAAAATGGCACGTCGTTATCGGCTGCCAATCCGGCGCTGCGCACCGTCTCCGTGGTGCGTCCCGATTTGTGGAAGATCGTCAATACCATCAAGTCGGACCCGGTCACGGCCTCCTGTCGCGAAGCGCAGCAGCCGCTCGCATGCGCTGAAGTCGAGCTCATGCAAGCGGGCCACGATGCATGGGTACGCAACTTCGCTCATGCCGAAAAGCGTCTGCCGGACATTCAGGATAATTTGCGTAAATCGGCCGAGAGTGCGCTGCAATGCAAGCAGGCCGCGCCCGCGAGCGCTGCGGCGCAGAGTCCGGCAATGCCGCGAACGGTCACGCTGCGCGCCGACTCGCTGTTCCGTTTCGACGGCGGCAACGATGCCGCGATGCTGAGCGCCGGCAGACGCGAGCTCGACAAAGTGGCGCGAAGCATGAAGACAACGGCCACGCTTCGCGAACTCAGAATCACCGGCTACACCGACCGTCTCGGCGACAACGCCCATAACCAGAGCCTGTCGCTGCAACGCGCGCAAACGGTAGCAGCCTATCTGCGCGCTCGCGGCGTCACCGTGCCAATCGCTATTCGCGGGCTTGGCAGTGCGAAACCCGTGGCGCAATGCCGACAAACCAGGCGCGATGAACTGGTGCGATGTCTCGCACCGAACCGGCGGGTGGAGATCGAGTTCGTCGTCGCGCCTTCCTGATCTGCTCAGGCTGCGCACACGAACGTCGTACCCCGCGGACGCCAACGGCTTATGCCTGCCGGGAGGTCATGAGAGGGCCGTCAGGAGTCCATGATCGCCCCAACCGGAAATGGAAGTTTTTCAGGAGAAATGCAACACATGTCGACTATTCTGATTATCGATGACCACCCAGCGTTCCGGATGATTGTCCGGTTGCAGCTCATGCAACTGCTTAGCGTCGAACAAGTGGTCGAGGCGGACAACGGCCAGACCGCTGTCGAGATGGCTCGCCAATACAAGCCCGACCTCGCGATACTCGACCTGGACATTCCGCGCATCAGCGGACTCGATGTGATTCCGCGTCTGAAGCTCGTGCATCCTTCGATTCGCCTGATGGTGCTGTCGGGCCACGACGCGGCGACCTTCGCGCCGCGCGCAATGCGTTCGGGCGTTCATGGCTTCGTCGGCAAGTCGCAGGACATGAAGGAAATCTTGCGCGGCGTCGAAGCGGTGCTCGCGGGCTATACGGTTTTTCCGGTCGGACCCAACGGCGCGAGCATTGCGCCGGGCATGGCGCCGAGCGGCGAGGAAGGCCGGATCATGCTGCTGTCCGACAAGGAACTCGTCATTTTGCAGATGCTCTCGCGGGGCATGTCGAACAAGGCGATCGGCGACGCGCTCTTCATGAGCGACAAGACCGTGAGTACCTACAAGAGCCGTATCCAGGAGAAGCTCGGGGTGTCGTCGCTCGCAGCGTTGATCGAATTTGCTTCGTTGCACAAGCTGATCAGCTAGTTCCAGCCGCTATGAACAAGACGAGTCTGCATTGCGGCGAAGGCGCCGATTGTCACCAGCCGGCGCAGCGCGCTGTTGAGCTGGAAGGCGCGCGCGCAACGCAGCAGGTCACCCTCCCCGCTGTTGGGAGAAGCACGTCGCGGGCTGACGCTAACGCGCGGCCGTCCGACTCGCGCGAGCAAGCTCGCGATTCCGGCAAAGGCGTGAGTCCTTCTTTCGAGCCATTCGATCGCCGCTATCTTGATGCACTGATCCACGAAGGGATCGATCTCGGCGCATTTCTCGAAGGATGGTGCGTGGCGATGCGCAATGATCTCGACCGTCTCGGCAATCTGCAAAGCGAAGGCGATTTCGACGATTTACCGCCTTTGTTGCACAGACTCAGCGGCGCGCTAGGGCTTGTCGGCGCGCACAGTTTGATGGACGCATTGCGGCGCGTACCCACCACGCGATCGGAGCATAGTTGCAGACTAATTGATGCGCTTGCCGCACGCATGCGAGCGCTGATCGAGCAACTCGAAGGCGTGCGTGACGAACACCGGAGCGCACGACCATGAACAGGCCGTTGGCCTTGATCGAGGGCGCGCTTGCGCTTCCCAGTTCGCGTCCGCTGTCCGGTTTGCCGCCGCCTTTCGGCTCGTGGCGACGGTCGGCGTCGTACACACAGGAACGCGTCCCGCAACCGGCAAGGCCGGGCGTGCCGCAATACACGCCAAGGCCGCAACCTCGCCGACGGAATCCACCGAACAACAGGTTCCGATTCTTCTACAAGTTGCCGCAGCGGCCCAATTCGGACAGCCGTTTCGACGAGCAATTGGCAGAAGCGCGGCATTATCTCCAGGCGGAGTACGTGCGTCCGCATTCGTCGCGTTCGGATCGGATGCTTGGCGCCGCGATCTTCGTGGGCTGCAGCATTGCGCTCGCGTGGCTACTGGCGACCTGTTCCACGCATGACGTCGCCGATCAATTCGCAACAGCGGCAAAGCCGTCTGCAACGTCGACACGTACTGGCCGCGTGACAGTTCAGCCATTGGCAGATGTCCAGCCGGACGCACCCAAGGCGATGCCACGCGTGGCAGAAGCGCCTCAACGTACTGCGCAGGCGCAGGCGCAGGCGCAGGCGCAGGCGTCATCGTCAGTGACGGCTCGGTCACCGCAAGCCGCACATCGCGTCGACACAGCGAGTTCGCCGCAACAACGTGCCGACTCGCAGCGTAACGCCGGTACGTCACGCCATATCGCCGCAGACAACCGCGCGGCAAAAGCGTATCGCACAGCGACAACTACAGCGGCGCTGGCGAATCGCGTGGAAATCGAAAGACAGCGTCGCGGATCGAACCATTCGATTGATTCGCTGGCGAACTCTTCGGTATCGAGGGGACAGGGGCAACCCGAGCGGCCCACACCGCGAACTCTCGCAAACGACTCAACCGAGAACGCCGCACTGTTCGATTGGGCTGCTCAACAGCGGCGCGCGAACGCCAGCACACGTGCAACGTCGCCGGCATCTTCGCAAACCGATCCCGACTGGAATGCTCACATGACGCAGCGCCGGATTACCGACAATCCCGCCGCTTTCCAGGCCGACCGCGCGCAACCATAAGCGCTAAAACCATCGACGAAAAAAAAGCCCGACCAAGGTCGGGCTTCAAAAGTCGGCTGCGCCCTCCACAGGACGCAGCCCCTGCAAAACAGCAAGCTGTTTGCGTCGTCGCGAGCCTTAAGCAGCCAGCAGCGAACGCAGCACGAACGGCAGAATACCGCCGTGCTTGTAGTAGTCGACTTCGATCGGCGTGTCGATACGCAGCAGCACCGGCACGCGCTTCTCCTGGCCGTCCTTGCTGCGAATCACGAGCGTCACTTCCTGCTGCGGCTTGAAGTCCGCGCCGAGCCCTTCGATGTCGTACGTTTCTTCGCCGGTAATGCCGAGCGATTGCACGCTGTCCGAGCCCTTGAATTGCAGCGGCAGAACGCCCATGCCGACCAGGTTCGAACGGTGAATCCGCTCGAAGCTGCGTGCGACCACAGCCTTCACGCCCAGCAGTTGCGTGCCCTTCGCCGCCCAGTCGCGCGACGAGCCCGTGCCGTACTCTTCGCCCGCGAACACGATGGTCGGCGTGCCGGCGTCGATGTACTTCATCGCTGCATCATAGATGGACAGTTGTTCGCCGCTCGGCTGGTGAATCGTCAGGCCGCCTTCCACGCGCGAACCGTCTGCCTTCGCCGGGATCATCAGGTTCTTGATCCGGACGTTCGCGAACGTGCCGCGCATCATCACGTCGTGGTTGCCGCGGCGCGAGCCGTAGCTGTTGAAGTCGGCCTTCTGCACGCCGTTTGCCTTCAGCCACTTGCCTGCCGGCGAGTCTTCCTTGATCGAGCCAGCCGGGCTGATGTGGTCGGTCGTGACCGAGTCACCGAAAATGCCCAGCGCGCGCGCGTTCTTCACGGCGGCGATGCTGTCGGCCGGCGTCATCGAGAAGTCGTCGCCGAAGAACGGCGGCTCTGCAATGTACGTCGACTTCGGCCAGTCGTAGACCTGACCTTCCTCGCCTTCGATCTTGCTCCACAGGTCGCCCTTCTTGGTCAGCGACGAGTAGTTCTTGCGGAACGCTTCCGCGTCGAGCGCGAACTTGAGCAGATCGTTGACTTCGTCGCTGGTCGGCCAGATGTCGCCGAGATAGACGTCCTTGCCGCCCTTGCCCTTGCCGACCGGTTCGGTCATCAGGTCGCGCGTGATGTTGCCGGCGATCGCGTAAGCCACGACCAGCGGCGGCGAAGCCAGGAAGTTCGCGCGGATGTTCGGGTGAATACGCGCTTCGAAGTTACGGTTGCCCGACAGCACGGCAGCCGCGACGATGTCGTTCTTCGTGATCGCTTCGTTCAGTTCCGGCGTCAGGTCGCCCGCGTTGCCGATACAGGTCGTGCAACCGTAAGCGGCCAGCGTGAAGCCGAGCTTGTCGAGGTACGGCAGCAGGCCGGTCTTCGTCAGATACTCGGTGACGATACGCGATCCCGGAGCCAGCGACGTCTTGATGTGCGGAGCGACCGTCAGGCCAGCTTCGACAGCCTTCTTCGCGAGCAGGCCGGCAGCCAGCAGCACGCTCGGGTTCGACGTGTTCGTGCACGACGTGATCGCGGCGATCAGCACGTCGCCGTTCTTCACGTTGACGCCGTTGGTCGTCGTGTATTGCGCGTTCAGATCGTCGGGCTTCTTCGCAAAGCCGTTTTCGGCAACCGGCTTCGAGAACAGGTCGCTGAACGTCGACTTCACGTGACCGATTTCGATGCGGTCTTGCGGGCGCTTCGGGCCTGCCAGCGACGGCGCGACGGTGCCGAGATCCAGCGTGACGACCTTCGTGTAGTCGATGTCGCCGTCCTTCGGAATACCGAACAGGTTCTGAGCCTTGAAGTAGTTCTGGAACGCCGAGATTTCTGCGTCCGTGCGGCCCGTGCCCTTGAAGTAGTCGATGGTTTTTTCGTCGACCGGGAAGAAGCCCATGGTCGCGCCGTATTCCGGCGCCATGTTGCCGATCGTCGCGCGGTCCGGCAGCGACAGCGAGCGCGTGCCTTCGCCGAA
>Ga0209795_10001661_pt1 | contig 13397 bp, 18 predicted proteins | sample AgamicOrMarz_FD_187166 | JGI IMG/M metagenome (GOLD analysis project Ga0209795, IMG submission 187166) | Agave microbial communities from Guanajuato, Mexico - Or.Ma.rz (SPAdes) (version 2) | ecosystem: Host-associated > Plants > Phyllosphere > Phylloplane/Leaf | place: Guanajuato, Mexico...
TTATAAACAAAAAACTCACTGTTTTAGCACATAATACAGTGAGCTTTTTTATGAATTAGTAAGTATATTAATTTCTAGAGAAAACCAGATTTCCGTTTATAAGCGTTTTAAGTGGTTTTGCCATAATATCGAAAGGGTGTTTATCCCAAATAACAATGTCAGCATGTTTGCCAATCTCTAAAGACCCCATTACGTCTTCGACCCCTATATTTTTAGCGGGGTTAATTGTAATGGCTTCTAATGCTGCTTGCTCAGAAAGTCCTTCTTTCACAGCAATAGCAGCAGCTAGCGGTAAATAACGAACTTCCATATAAGGATGGTCGGTTGTAATGGAGATATTAATTCCAGCATCCGATAATACTTTATAGGTTTCAAATGTTTTATATCTAGTTTCGTATTTGCTACGAGCTGACATAGTAGGACCAACTGTTACAAAAGGATTATTCTTAACTAATTCGTCTACAATTAGGTGACCTTCTGTACAATGCTCAATTCGCAAATCTAAATCAAACTCTTCTGCTAAACGAATAATGCTTAAAATGTCATTTGCTTGATGAGCATGAACGCGAATGGGAATTTCTTTTCTTAATACTCTTTTTAATGAAACATTTTCAAATGTCTCTTCTTTAGTCATAGCATCTATAAATGCTTTTCGAATTAATCCCATGATGCCCATACGAGTTAATTTATGCTTGCTTTTTGGATTTTCTCCTAATGCTATTTTAAGGGAGTTATTTGCTCTAACTATCATGTCACTTATATTAGAACCATGCGTTTTAATAACACTTGTTAAACCACCAATAGGATTAAAACTCCCAGGAAGTACTTGTACAGCTGTAATACCATGAGAAAGGGCTTCTTTAAAAGCAATATCCTGCGGATTAACACTATCTATAGCACGTAAGAAAGGGGCAACTGGTTGCGTTAATTCATTTGTATCTTTTCCTTCCCAACCAACACCTTCGTTGTACATACCCAAATGAGTGTGCGCATCAATAAAGCCAGGGAAAACGAAATGACCTGTAGCATCTATTATTTTTATATTCTCTGCGTTATCCTCAACTGATAAATGAATTCCTAATTCTGAAATAGTGCTATCCTTAATCAGAATGTCACCAACGAAAGAAGGATATGTAACAGGAAAGATGGTTGCGTTTTTAATAAGAGTAATCATTCTATTCAGCTCCGTGTATTATTCTATGTAAATGAGTTAATATGGTGCTTTTATTTTACTATTTTAATGAATAAAAAAAGTAGATTTCTCAATTTATTTTAGAATAACGAAAGACTAATTCTGAACTTGTATCAAAATTCATTTCCAAAAACATACATGAAAATTAGCAAAGATAAAAAATGTAGTGTATAAGGGAAATGTTAGAAAAGAGCACGCAATTCTTCTAGCAGCATTTTTTCGTTTTAAGAGAAAGAGAAGTGATAAATATGTTTGGGAAAGCAGCAAGTGATTTACTAGGGTTAAGTGATATAGGTGCAGTAATTTCAAAGCAAGATTATGACAAAGTGGATGTGGATGATTACCTTTTTCACGAAGAGAACGAACGTTCTTATTTCATCATAAAATCTAAGAGCGACGAATATTGTTTCACCAATAAAGCATTTGTACACTTAGATGGTAACAGTGCGCTAAGTAAAAAACGAACGTTAAATAGATATAGTTATGCAACGAATAAATTTACAAATATCTCCATTTAAACAGCGGGAACGGTAGACCTGGACCTAGAGCTTAAATTCACTATTGGTTCTGTTGATTTTTCAATAGATGTTCATAAAAAATTTGTAGAGGAAATTAAAGATATCTACAAAGCCCTAATAAAAATTGAAGAAATTATTAAAGAGAATGAGCATTCTCTTGCTATTACACAAACAAGCGTGGATGTTGCAGCTGCTGCTTTAGGTCGTGTTGAAAATCCTGATGAGAGCATGACGAAAAGCTTTAAAGAAATTAACAAAGCGGCTTTCTCATGGTTAATGAATGCTAGAGACGAATATGTAGTGAAAGACTTCGGTTATGTATTTGAAAAGTATATTAACAACTAAGAACATTAAAAGAACCTGAATATCTCCTATGTAGAAGATATTCAGGTTCTTTACTCTAATTTAACTTTTATTCTCGGTATTATCTGCTGCTGTTTTTGTTGAGCCTGTGTAGGGATTAATTTCATAAGTAAGGTCTCTTCCTGCTTTCTTTTCCTCTTCAGCCACTTTTTTGCCTAAAGTAGCATAGTACCAAATATTTGCCACAACGCTGAGAACAAAACATACGCCAACCACAATTAGTTCTACCATTATCCATCCTCCAACTTTAAAACCATGAAGCGTACTATAACAATCTAAAATTATTTAGTTAATAACTAATATGTTTTAATTTTTAAGATAATAGCATTAATTTTAAAAAAGAGATAAATAACCTAAAAATTTAAATCATGGTGTGTGAAGAAGCAGAGGGAATTTCATGTCTTCATGCTCACAGACAAAGTTCCAAATGTCTCTTAACCAACAAGAGCTGGTAAAGGTCTTGGTAACTTCTTTTAAATTAAGCATATATAACACCCATTCATTACTTTCAAAGTTATAATGAAAAGTTAGTTTTAAGTTAGTGTCACTACCAACATAGACATTAATGACACTCTTATTTACAAACAGTGGTTGTATGAATACGTCTGATAAGATTTGGTCTTTTTCATTTGCACGTATATCATCAATTTGTAAGCTTATTTTAGGCTTAACGAACTTTAGTATCTCTCTACAAAACCTTTCCTTATGAGATAAAAATGTTTGTCTACTCATTTCTTTATAGCCTTTGGGTGAAAGGAAGATATAATATTCCTTTTGGTATCCGTTAAAAAACAAAAGAGTAAATGTGCCGGTCAGCCCTGAATTAGTTGTAAATTTTCCTTTTTGTGTCCATGCACCGTATTTATACTTTAGTTTATAGCGGTATAAATGAGCTTTTCTGATGTAATGTGTTTTTTGCATTATATCCACTCCAGTGAAATATGGTACTAAACATTATTATCACCAGGAGATACTTTTAAGCATACGTTTTTAAAGAGGTTTAGTATTAATATAAATTGATGTAGAAAAAGGAAAAAAAGACGTACTAAGATAGTACGCCTTAAAAGTTAATCTTTAATGTCATATTACATGAGAATTAGAGGGAATTTGGCATCTGGTTCTTCTTTAATTTGTTCCCATAATTCTTGCATCCAAGTGGACGAATTAAATCCCAACCAATCTCTATGAATAGTTTGTATACGAAATTTCCAATCCCATTCATCATCATATTGTTTTTCTAGAAAGATAGCACAGTCTTTTTCTTCATCACCAATTTTAAACTTAGTGCCAATTTGTTTTTCATCAGGAAGTGGAAATACGCCTGTAATAGTTATTTTAGGGTTTTCTATTTTAGCTTCCTCTTCTTTAACAATGGCTAATTCTTCATCAACTTTTGGTTTTATTATTTCTAGTATTTGATTAATAAAGATATGTTGATTTTTATAAAAAGTATCACTTTTAATGTATTTAAAAGAATCTGGCATACCAAGTTGTTCAATAAAGGCTTCTTGTTGATAATTATTAAAATAGTAAAGTTCAAATTTCCCGCTTGCGCCAGAACTTAGTTTATATCTACCATTTCTTTTCCAGGTTCCATTCTCAAATTTCAATTTTTTCGTAGTTAAATAAGCATTTGTTATATAGTGTTTAGCCATTAGTTTTCTCCTTTTTTTAACATTATAGCATTGATTTTCACCTAACAAACTTTTTTATAGAATTACTTTCAAGTAGTAAATTATCAACTTAAGACACTTTTTTGGATGAAAATATACTCTGCTAGGGAATTATTTGGAAAAGTTATGTTTTTATACTATAATTTAGGTGTTAGATAAAAAGGAGTGTTTATTTTGCTAGATGTAATATGGACGTTGGCAATGACTGTGCCAACAAAGAAAAACAAAGAGATTAATAGTAAGTTTAAAAGGTTACGAAAAGAACAGTGGTACAAACACAAGTACCATGTTTTGGGACATTTTAATCCTACTATAAGAGAATTTATTTATACATATGATATCGAAGACATGTTAAAAGATGAGAAAAAAATAAATAAATTTAAAGAAGAGTTAGATGTATTACTGAGGAAAGAACGGATTTAACTATTAATATTGTTAAAGGGAAAACTTAGATAACAAGGAGACTTATTATGCAAATTAATATAGGGAATTCCATGGTGTATTTAGTTGCTTGGATAATATGCGCCATTTTGGTTTTACGTACATACTTTAAGATGAGTAAAGAAGAGCGTAAAGAAGCTATGAGTGATTTTAAATCAGCAAGATTTATATTTTCTGGAGGGTTTGTCATTCTAGGATGGTTTTTAGCAACCCTATCTCAACTGCTTACACTAGGTGTGCTAGAAATAGTGGGAATTGTTATTCTTACAATAGGCGGAGTAGTAGCTTCTTTGCAAAATTGGAATGTTTCTAAGGCAAAGACTTTCGGAGGATTAATTTTAATTACTCTTGCAGTTACCATTATCGTCAGTTAACGAAATGAACGTTAGTTAAGCTATTTTGCTTGGTTAACGTTCATTTTTTGTATTTCTTACAGTTACAATTAACACCTTACGCATATATTTTAACTAAGCAAAAGAAAGTTAGTTATAATTAAAGAAAATAGAAGGAGAAGAAAATGAATGTTAAAAACACTTTAGTTAATTATTATCATTTAGACGAATGGGAAAAAGCGAAAAAGATAATTCAATACTTTCCGGAGGTATTAAAGGAAAAGCTTTTAAATCAAAAACCTATATTATTTATGGCTGTTTCAGACAGACGACATGATTGGGTGAAAAATCTACTCGACTTAGGAATAGATGTCCATGTACCTTTCAAAACAAGGTATATATTAGCGGAAGCATTAGCAAAACAAGACATCACATCTATTAGGTTACTGGTTGCTGCCGGCGCTGATGTGAATAAGACAGATACTTACGGTCAAGAGTCACTTCCAGTTGCTATAGTGCAGGATAACTTGGAAATCACTCAATATTTAATAGATAATGGCGCTGTATATCATTCTTTTGAAGATGCTGAAGATATTCAGAGTTTAGAGATGGTAGAACTGCTTAAAAAGAACAAGCATATCTTTACCAAAAAAGGTTTAGAGTACTGGGAAGAAGAAAAACTAGCATTACTTCTAAAAGAACCCAGAAGAAATTAAGATGCACGAATATAACAAAAAAATAATTAACAAATCAATTGAATAGGAAGTACAAGAGTATGCATGCAAAACAAGAGATATATTGGCATTTTAGAAACGATGACTACAGCAAGTTTGAGACGTTACTAAAGACAAATCCAAAACTGTTAAATGACACGTTTCAAGATGATGAAACATTACTTCATGATGCAGTATTTAGGAGAGACTATAATTGGATAGAAAAATTACTGTCTCTTGGTGCAAGAACTGATATCCCTGATAAAATGGGAGATTATTCTTTAGCTACTGCATTAAGACATACAGATAAAAATTCAGTTAAGCAGTTAGTGGACGCTGGAGCAAATGTAAATGAAGTAAACGAAAGAAAAGAAGAAGGTCTAGAGTTTTCCGTTAGCCACAATAGTTTAGTAATCACTAAGCTTTTAATTAATAATGGAGCGCAGGTAGAGAGATATACATCAGTTATGAATACTCCCGCCACTTACCTAACGGTTGAAGTGGGGGTTTCTAACGTATCGTCTTTTGAGGGACGCTTAACGCTAGTGGAGTTGACACATTGGCGGTCTCTTCACGCCCAACCCCTCTATACTGTTTGTCATGCATCCAGTACTTCTTTTACTTTTTAGTCGCATACTGCCATACAACTGATTCTGTTAAAAAGAGCTCTCTCTTTAGTAGTTTTGTCCATGCTTTTCGTAAGATGTTAGCTGCGCCATTCACATCGGCATTTACCAAAACACCTGACTTTGTGCGATATAAACCACGTTTTATTCTCCGTCCGGAGAAAACAGGTTTTTTGTCCGTTTTTTCACCATATACAGGAATTTCATCATCGTCTATAAAACTAGCTTTCGATGTATACGATTCTTCACTTACGAGTGTTTCAATGCCATATTCAGACGCTTTATATGTAATCATCTCAATCAACATATTATGTGGAATGTTTACAAACGATTGGTTGTTACGTTTCCCAATGTTAATTTCTTGTTTCCAATCTTTATTATGTCCAATAACGATTGTACTAATGTTTTCTTCGACGGCAATATTAACAATTTGACGACTTACTTTATGAAAAATGTCCTTTAGTTTTTGATGACGAGTTTTGTGAAGTCGTTCTAAACGTTTGGACGTAAACGAACCTTGGTTTGATTGCTTTCCTTGGCGAAGAATACCTATAAAATGTGCTTTTTTCTTATTGTAATATTGATTAATGGATTTCACATGCTTGCCCTTGAATAGGACAGGTCTACGACCTGTATTCGTTACGATGGTTGCAAGATTGTCTATTCCAATATCAATAGCCATTACATTTTCGTCTTTCAAAACATAGTTATCTAGTTTCTTGACCTCAGGCTCCATGACTAACTCTACTGTAAACATGTTATATTTAGGAATGACACGTACTTGTTTTAGTTTGCCTTTTAAACCTAGCTTTCCAATGTTTAATTGGAGCTTTGTTTTAGGAAACTTTAAATGTTTATCATTCTTTACTACACAGTCTTGATTTGTAAATAATATTTCCTTTTGCGAATAACGACTGTATTTTGGAATACGTGGTGCTGCCTTATACTTATGTGGATTTTCCCTATAATCTTTTAAACTTGCAAAAAAGGACTTCCAGTTTTGAAAAACAGTCTTCATCACCGATTGACTACATTGAGTAGGTAATGCACGGTAATCGTTTTGAATAGTCAATTTAAATAAAGCATCCAGAAAATCATAATTTACATACGGACTTTCTTTAGTAGGAGCTGCAAACAGGTTACATTTTACCTCTTTAGGTTTTTCAACAGGTTTGGTTTTTTCTTTAGCCAAACGCTTTTGATACGCAATAAGCTGAACATCGTTCATCTTATGTAGGTTGTTATCTATTAACGTAAGAACTTCCTGTTGAAGTGGGTGTAACGCATGTTCAGATTTTAATCCTGTATATGTCTGGCGAATAAAGAAGTTTGTCGTATTGTACATGTTTTTAGCTTTCTCTGTCATTTCAGTGAAGTACGTGTACATACGGTGCCCTTTTTTTATAGCAATTTGATGAGTACGATAGGTATTCTTTATTTTTTCCTTTGTCATTTTGTTCACCTCCTTCGAATGTATGTTCTGTAGTTAATTTTACTAAATTTAAAAGTATTTGTCACGTCATATACATAAAAAAGACCCAATTCACCCCGCCACTTAGAATAGTCATTCTTGAAGTGGAGGTACTCTTGGGGAAATTGATAGATAGTATCTCGACTAGTGAGATGGTAAAACTCCTCACAGACAACAAACACATATTTAACGAAGAAGGTCTTGAGTATTGGGAAGAGCAAAAGCTTGCATTGCTGCTAAGGAACTTTACAGAAGGTAAGAGTAATAACGAATAGGAATCTAGGGAAGCTGTATTAATAAAGAATTTAAAAAGCTTAATAATTTCACAATTAAATAAAACAATAATGAAAGATAACTTTAATTAATTTAAAATACTAACTAAAGGCTCTTCAAAGTTTCTTGATTGTGAACTTAAAGAAGAAAAGACAGTTTTATATATGTGCATAGAACAAAAAAAAGTTTCTCTGAGTTCAACACTTATTAGAACAAGGAGCGGACTGCAAAGCAATCTCTAACGATAAGTAACTTCCTATGTTCGCCGCTATTATGAGCAATCATTTAAAAATAGTTGAATTGTTAGTTAGTCATGGCGCAGACCCTTTTTTATGTAATAATGCTGCTAGAGGAAGCGGGAGTATAGAACTTGTGGTTATAATAGATAACATAGAGATAGCAAGTTTCTTAATTAAGAAAAAAATAACGGTCGAAAATTATACTGAAACGATTAATTTAATATAGAATAGAGAAATGGTAGAGCTATTCGGAAATAATCAATATTTTTTTCCAAATAGGGAAAAGAGTACTGGGAAGAACAAAAATTAGCTTATCTTTTAAAACCAACTCAAAAAAATGTAAGTTATTCATCTAAAAAAGTGGCAGAATTAATAAATAAACTTTTACATAATGTAGAAGATAATAAAGGTGAGAATAAGAATGGTTAATTACTATACAAATCCATTGTGGATAGCCTATAACAACCAAAATAAAGAAGAATTCTTAAAATGTTTTTCTAATAATAATATTAATTCAAGTGAATTAGGAACTCTATTAAGGATAGCAGCATCTGAAAGAAGGGGAACTTGGGTTAAACTTTTATTGAAACTTGGAGCGGACCCCCAGTATACACCAGAGCATTCACATCTTTATCCAATGTATAAAGCATTGCAACATGCTTGCGGAGGAGAGTGGGAGGTACTGAATGCTTTTCAAGAGAGTGGAGTGAGTTTGCAGGAAATTAGCAAGTATACACATATTAGTAACTGTAGCTTAGTATTTGCCTTTAAAGAAAGAAACATAGATGTTGCTAATTATCTCATTAATAACAACGTAAAAGTAAGTGATTATAAATCTCTTATGGAAGCTGTATGGAGTGAAGAATCTTTTAGTTTATTAAAAAACAATCCGCAGGCATTTACTGAAGATGATTTAGAAAAATTCGAAGAGAACAAATTTAATTTGTTACTTAGTTTAAGCTAGTTCCCTCTTTACTAGAGGGAATTGGACAATTTAATTTTAAAGCATCTATAGCTGCTTTTTAAGTGAAAGAGGACTACAGAAAAAATTCCGCAGTCCCCATAATTATTATTTATTTTTCTCTTTTAATTTTTTTAAGTCAAATCCATGCTTCAATGCTTGTCTTTCCCAAGACATTCTCAAATCAGTTTCATAAAAATATTTTCCAGCCATTTCAATTAGAAATGCTAAATCAGACTCTTTAATTAAACATTTAGCGTCCATATTAAAATCATCTGTTACATTTCTATCCTTAAATGCTTCTTTGATTTCTTGAAATTGTTTTTGTTGTTTTTCCATCTTTCGTTCATCCTTTTCTTTAAATATAGTACCAACCTCAACTATTTTTATTGAAACTTAATTCCCGCTGTAATGGTTTACCTCATATTATGCACTCCTAATGATTTTTAATATTCTACAGGAATATTTGCATTAATCTATGAAAAAACAAAACTTTTCCTTGACTTTTAGAACAAAAAGACGATAATCATAAAAATAATGAAAGGGTTTTCTGAAAACGCTTGAAATCTATTAGTAGATAATCGAGCAAATTAATTTATATAAAAGGTAGGTGGGTTAAGTATGACCACATTAGAAGTAGTTATAGGAGTAGACATTGGTACAACAAGTACAAAGTCAGTTGTGTTTGATACAAAAGGAAAAGTGATAGCTACACATGCTGTAGAGTATCCTTTGTATAATCCAAAACCCTCATGGGCTGAGCAAAATCCAGAGGCTATTTTTAAGGCATTCATTGAAAGCGTTTCCTCTTCAATTAGAAAAGCAGGTGTTAGTGCTAATCAAATTATAGGTATCGGTATGAGTACAGCAATGCACTCACTAATAGGAGTTAATGAAGAAGGGAAGCCGCTAACTGAAGTAATTGTTTGGGCGGATAACCGAAGCGTTCTTCAATCGAAGAAGTTAATGGATGAATTAAATGGTTTAGAGATTTATAAAAGAACAGGAACACCTATACATCCTATGTCCCCATTATCTAAGTTGCTTTGGTTTAAAGAAGAGGAACCAGCTCTTTATCATAGAGTGCATAAGTTTATATCTATTAAAGAATACATTATACACAAACTGTATGGAGAGTATGTAGTAGATTACTCTATAGCTTCCGCAACAGGTTTGTTTAATTTAAAAGAATTGGATTGGGATAAAGACGTTCTGAATTTACTAGAACTCGATAAAGCCAAATTATCAATACCTGTAGCAACTACTCATATTTTAAACAATATGAAATTTGAGTTTGCGGCTTCCTTAGGTATTAAGGTCACGACATCTTTTGTTATCGGAGCTAGTGATGGAGTTTTAGCAAATGTAGGTGTAGGAGCTGTAAGCCCTAAAGAAACTGCGGTGACTATTGGAACAAGCGGAGCTATTCGGACAGTAGCGCACGAACCGCTAACGGATGAACAAGGAAGAACATTTTGCTACGCATTAACAGAGAATCACTGGGTAGTGGGAGGACCAACTAATAATGGCGGTATTATGCTTAGATGGTTGCGTGATGAGTTTGGTCACATCGAAAAAGAAGAAGCTAAACGATTGCAAGTAGACCCTTACGACTTAATGATTCAAGAAGCAGAAAAGATTACAGCCGGAGCAAACGGTTTATTGTTCCTACCATTCCTCTCAGGTGAAAGAGCTCCATATTGGAATGCAAACGCAAGAGGAACATTTTTTGGGATTAGCCTACATCACAAACGAGAACATTTCATCAGAGCGGTGCTAGAAGGGGTTATTTTAAGTGTATTCTCTGTAGGAGTAGCATTACGTTCCCTTACAGGTACTAGCTCTGTTATAAGGGCATCTGGTGGCTTTGCTCGCTCTGAAGTTTGGAGACAAATCCTTTCTGATGTAACAGGTAAAGAAGTACTTGTTCCAGAAAGTCATGAAGCTTCTTCTTTAGGAGCAGCTGCACTTGTTTTACTAGCTACTAACCGAATAACAAGTTTAGAAGATGTACAAGAATGGATTCATATTAAAGAAACACACGAACCGAATTTAACTAATAATGCTGTTTACATGGAAATGTACTACATGTATGACCGCTTGTACCACAAATTAAAAGATGAGTTCGACATTATTTCGCAATTTCAGAAACATGGTTATTTTTAAAAGTATAGGAGGCGTTTAAAGTGTTATTATTTATCGTTTTAGCTTCCATTGTGGTTTTATTACTGCTTATTACATGGGCAAAGATGAACCCTTTTGTAGCTTTATTAATTACAGCAATTGGTGTAGGTTTAGCAACAGGAATGCCGATTATCTCTCCAGAAGAGGGCGTTCCAGGAATTATAGATTCAATTAAAGCAGGTATGGGTAATACATTGGGATTCCTAGCAATTGTTCTAGCTTTAGGTACAATGCTTGGTAAAATGATGGCTGAATCCGGTGGAGCTGAGCGCATTGCTCGTACATTAATTGACCGCTTCGGTAAAAAACGTGTTCACTGGGCAATGATGGTTGTTGCGTTTATCGTAGGTATCCCAGTATTCTTCCAAGTAGGATTTGTATTATTGGTACCTTTAGTATTCACAATCGCAATGGAAACAGGTATTTCGTTAGTAGCGCTGGGTATTCCTTTAATTGCTGGTTTATCAGTGGTTCATGGACTAGTTCCTCCACATCCAGCAGCGATGGCAGCAGTAGGTATTTACAAAGCGGATGTTGGTAAAACCATTCTTTATTCTTTAATTGTAGGTATTCCTACAGCAATTATTGCAGGACCTGTGTATGGTAAATGGATTGGTAAAAGAATTCATAAAACAGTTCCAAAGGAAATTGGAGAACAACTAACAGCAAGTAGTGAAGAGAAAAAAGACCTTCCGGGATTTGCAAATACAATGTTTACTATTTTAATTCCGGTTATTCTAATGCTTGTAGCTTCAATAGCAGACTTAGGTGTAGAAAAAGGTACAAACCTTTATCAAACATTAAAATTCATTGGAGACCCAATTGTAGCTTTATTAATCGCTACAGTTTATTCATTCTTTAGCTTAGGGTTTGCAAGAGGATTTAACCGAGATAAAGTATTGAAATTTACAAATGATGCATTAGCGCCAACAGCTAGTATTCTATTGGTTATTGGAGCAGGTGGTGCATTTAACAAAGTATTATTAGATTCAGGTATTGGTACATACATTGCTGATTTAGCGAAACACTCTCATATCTCACCAATTCTATTAGCATGGACAATTGCAGCATTAATTCGTATAGCTACCGGTTCTGCTACTGTATCAATGATGACAGCAGCGGGTATTGTAGCACCAATAGCAGCAGTTATGCCGGGAGTTAACTTAGAATTACTGGTTTTAGCAACAGGTGCCGGTTCATTAATTCTTTCACATGTGAATGATTCAGGGTTCTGGTTAATTAAAGAATACTTTGGTATGACGGTTAAAGAAACGTTGTTAACGTGGACAGCAATGGAAACTATCATTTCCGTAGTAGCATTAATTCTAATTTTAGCTTTAGGTGCAATCGTTTAAACGTAGAGCATGACGTACTATAGATTAAGTAGGTCATGCTTTTTTATTCAGCATATTTCCAGGGAAATACATGTATGTTTAACATTAAATAAGGAAATGAGATTATAATATTATCACTTTATAACTATGTTTAGGGAGAAGGATAAAAATGAAAAAAGTAACTCAAGGATTAGTCATTGAATCAGAACATACTGATGGTGCGACGTATAGCGTTACGTATGGCAATGTTATTAACAACAAGGGTGATAATTTATGCGAAACACTTCTTAATGAGTTTGTAGGCTATGAGATAAAGGGAATAATTGAAACTGTTAATGAAAAATAAAATTAGACACATGAATCTTGCTCCATTGCTGAGCAAGGTTTTTCTATTTCTTTTCTTAATCAGTTCAGTAATTATTTAGTTATATACAAATTCTATATGATAATTTTGTCGGAATTTGAATTCAGAATTAAAATTAATACACAAATTCAGAATTGAGTCTTTTTCTCTCCTGCTATGCGTGGTAGAATGAAAGTAACAAAGAAGGAAAATACAAAGGATGAAAAAAATGAAAAATAGTATATTAGCTAGTTGTTTAACAGTAGCGGCACTTGTTGGATGCTCTTCTAATGAGAAGACAAATCAGATGTACCTTATTCCAGAAGGATACAAAGGATACGTTTATGCCATGTATAATGTTCCAGGAGCTCCTAAACTTAAACACGAGGGAGATTACTCAGTACATAAAATAAACTCAGAAGGTTACTTTGCTACTTCAGAGCCTGATATGAATTATGGCACAGTTAATGATAAATACTTCTACGTAGATAAAGAGGGTCATCGTACTAAAATTGATAATAATTGCGTTAAGCAATTAGGTACAGGTGGTATGGAAGAGCACACAGGTACAAATAACAATGCAACGGTAGATATGAATTATACTGGCATTGAGATACGAACTGAAGGCTGTAGTGAAGAATTTGTTACAGAGGGTTCTACATTTGAAGATGAGGATAGCTTAAATGTTGCTATCGACAAGGTTATTCAAAAATACTACCGTTAAAAAATGCCGG
>Ga0209795_10001667_pt1 | contig 13371 bp, 10 predicted proteins | sample AgamicOrMarz_FD_187166 | JGI IMG/M metagenome (GOLD analysis project Ga0209795, IMG submission 187166) | Agave microbial communities from Guanajuato, Mexico - Or.Ma.rz (SPAdes) (version 2) | ecosystem: Host-associated > Plants > Phyllosphere > Phylloplane/Leaf | place: Guanajuato, Mexico...
TTAAGCCCGAGGAACACCCGATACAGCCAATTTTTCATCCCCAAAAACGGTGTATAGCGGGCTAATTGAATGACAATAAAATTTTTAACAACCTTCCAAAAAGGCACTGTTTTGTAGACGTGCCATAAAGAGTTCGCCCCTTCAACCGGGTAGCGGGTCGTATTCCTCATCTTTCTCACTCTCCGAGGATCGGTAATAGGTCAGCCATGTTCTCTAAAATATAATCTGGTTCATATTTGGCAATATACTCTCTGCCTTTAATCGACCAGGCACAACCGGCCGTTACGGTACCAGCATTTTTTCCTGCTAAAATATCGTGATAATTATCACCGACCATCATCGTTTCTTCCGGAGTAGAATCTAGCTGTTCCAGTGCCTTAAAAATAGGCTCAGGATCTGGCTTTGTCTTGCTGACATGATCGTATGCAACAATGACTTCGAAAAAAGCATCCAGGTTCATCAGACGAAGTCCCTTCATCGTCACATCATGACGTTTGGTCGTGACGATCCCCAATTTGTAGCCCTTTTCTTTTAAAGTCCGCACAGTTTCCAAGACTCCAGCAAATTCCCTCACCAAGTTATCATGGTTACTGATGTTAAAGTCACGATATTCTAAAATCATTTCTTCCACGCGATCTGGATCAATGGTGCCAAAAGCTTCATGGAGCGTCGGCCCCATAAATGGCAATACATCCTCACGCTTGTACTTGTTTGGATAATATTTTTCCAATGTATGGAGGTAGGATGTAATAATTAATTCATTTGTATCAATTAATGTCCCATCTAAATCAAAAAGAACGGTCGTAATTTTGTTAGTCATTGGTTGCTTCCTTTCTTACTTACATTTAACTATTTTCTAGATCTAAATAATGCCTGTCTGTCAATTGTTTCGTGCGGCGATAGATAAGAATAGCCAGTGCTCCCACCACTAATGCAATCGAAATGGTTTGCGCCATTCGGAGGCTGCCCAGCATTAAACTATCTGTTCGCAGACCTTCAATGAAGAAGCGGCCAACTGAATACCAAATCACATACGTAAGGAACATCTCCCCGCGGCGGAAATTGACGCGGCGAAGGAATAATAACAGGAAAAATCCTGCAAAGTCCCAGAGCGATTCATAAAGGAATGTTGGGTGGTAATACGTTCCATTAATATACATTTGATTAATTATAAATTCCGGTAAATGCAAGTTTTCAAGAAATGCTCTGGTTACTTCTCCGCCATGCGCTTCTTGGTTCATGAAATTTCCCCAACGGCCAATCGCTTGTCCAAGAATAATACTTGGTGCGGCAATGTCGGCAATTTTCCAAAAGGAAATCCCGCGTTTTCTGGCAAACACATACGTGGTCAGTACGGAGCCAATCAGGGCACCATGGATAGCGATTCCGCCATTCCAAATTTGCGGGATATCCGCCGGATGATTGACATAATACTTCCATTCAAAAATGACATAATAGATACGTGCAGAAATGATTGCAATCGGGATGGCCCATAACATTAAGTCTGCAAACGTGTCTTTCTCTAATCCTCTGCGATTTCCTTCCCTGATGGCAAGGTACAAAGCAAGGGCCAAACCTGAGCCAATAATAATCCCATACCAATGCACTGAAACCGGTCCAAGTGAAAAGGCAATCGGATTTAGCGGTTGAATAGTTTCGTTCATCTCTCTATCTCCTCTTCCCCTTAAATCTCGTCATGATCCCCGTCTTCAATCACATCGGACAGACGCTCAGTAAATTGCTGCGCTGCATTTACACCCATTCTTTTTAGACGGAAATTCATCGCTGCCACTTCGATAATAACAGCAAGGTTTCGCCCTGGACGAACAGGGATTGTCAGCTTTGGTACATCCGTGTCAATGATTCTCATTTTTTCTTCATCTAAACCAAGGCGGTCATATTGCTTTTTTGAGTCCCAAATTTCTAGATTCATAACGAGGGTAATCCGTTTATTACTGCGAACGGCACCAGCTCCGAATAGAGTCATCACATTGATTATCCCTAAGCCGCGGATTTCTAGTAAATGCTCGATTAAATCGGGGGAAGATCCGACTAATGTATCCTGGTCTTCCTGACGAATTTCAACGCAATCATCCGCAACCAGCCTGTGGCCTCGCTTGACCAATTCTAAGGCAGTTTCACTTTTTCCTACGCCACTTTTTCCGGTAATTAATACCCCAATCCCGTAAACATCCACCAATACGCCATGGACAGCAGTAGTTGGTGCCAGCTTACTTTCTAAGTAATTCGTCAGGCGGCTGGAGAATCGTGTTGTCTTCATGCCCACTCGTAAAACTGGAACGGATTCACGTTCTGACGCTTCAATCAGCTCTATTGGTACCTCGATATCTCGCGTGACAATAATCGCTGGAGTGATATCGGTGCATAAACGTTCCATTCTTGAAACTCGTTCTGCCTCGGTCAGCATTCCAAAAAAGGAAAGTTCGGTTTTACCTAATAGCTGAATTCGTTCAGCTGGATAAAATTCAAAATATCCGGCTATTTCAATTCCTGGACGTGAGATGTCACTCATGGTGATGGGGCGGTTAATTCCCTCTTCGCCGCTAATTAATTCAAGTTTAAACTTCTCGACTATATCTTTGGTACGTACTTTTGGCAAGAATCTTCCTCCTCAATCGGATTAAGTTTATTCTAAAAATTCCATTTCCACTTATTTTAGCATTTTTTATTAAATTACCATACTTTCATGTCTAAAAAATTAGAATGCTTTCACTTGGGTATTTCTACCAAATAAACAAGGTGCCCACTTTTTAAAGCGAGCACCCTGGTATTCAAATATTAATCCTTGGATTTCCTTGCAGGTTGGAGCAGTGTCTTTTGAATAATCAAGTTTACGAATGACATAAGTACAGCGAAAAAGAGGGCCATCCCAAAACCAGAAATCTCAAAGGCTTCTCCCATCAAATAATCCGTCAGCTCTAGCGTAATTGCATTAATGACTAATAGGAACAACCCCAACGTTACAATTGTTACTGGCAAAGTAAACAGAATCAGGATCGGTCGTACCAAAACATTTAAGATGGACAATAAAATGCTTGCCTGAAGTGCGGCCATAAATCCTGTTAATTGAAAGCTTTCGTGAAAATAACCCGCTAGTGCCATAAACAACACCGCATTAATCAAACACCCAATCAGCCATCTCATTTTTCGGCATCTCCTAGTAATTATTCTTGTGATTTGTGAATTGTAATTGAACCCGTTTTTGTGTCTGCATAGATTTTCATCATTTTATCAGGATGATTTATCGATTTGAAGCGAAGCGATTTTTGAATCATTTCGCTCTTTTCCTCAAGCACTTGAACACCGACGAGTTCCACATTAAAACCGCCGAGATTCGTCTTCAATTCCCCATTTACTGGCAGATTATCTGGGATGTAGAGGTCGATTCCACCAGTTGTCGCTTTTACTTGAATCAACTCGGTGCGACTTCCGCTGAGATTGCAACTGATATTCCCGTTAAAGGACTGCGTTCCCACCCTTTTAAAATCACCATCGAGTTTAATCGCACCGTTAATGGTCTCCGCTTCGAGATCGTCGAACAAACTGCTGATAATATTAATTTTCCCGTTTGCCGTTTCAACTTCTCCTTTATTGCCATGAACTCGGTCGAGGTTTATTTTTCCATTGGCGGTTTTAACCCTTAGGTCAGCGACATTGATATCTTCTCCATTGACGGCGCCATTAAAGATTCTGATGCGCATACGGTCATACTGAGCTTTTGGCACAAAAATGGTTGAGTCTACCTTCATCCATTTTTGCTGCGTCATAAAACGTAATTTTTGATTCTCAACTGAAAAAATAGTATCTCTTAAAAAGTTCTGCCTTGCTTGGTCTGAGTTTTCAACCCGAAATACCTTTGCTTGACATTCAATTCTCACATCCGGTTGGTCCCAAGCCGCCATTTTAACCGAACCATTCGCCACGTCAATATCGACTTCTTTCAGGTCAGCATCTCCCTGGTGAAAAATATGGGAGATCTCAACTGATTGACCGAAGTTCAAATCAAAATCAAAATCTTTGATTTTTTTTAAGGCAGAATCGACAAAATCAAAAATTTTCACCTTTGTCGATTGGAATTTCGCCTGGAATGGATCTTCTTTCTTGGCCTCCTCGAAATTTACCACTGTAGAGAGTTCATTCACAATTTCCTCCTGCTTTTGCTCCATCGTTTGTTGTGCTTTTTCTAATTCATCCAGCAAGGTGACAGCTTCGTCGACGGTCAATTTTCCTTCTTCAACCATTTTTAATATCCGAACTTTTTCCTCTTTCATAATTACCCACCCCAGCATCAAAAATTTGTGTCACTTTATGCTTATTCAGAAATGATTACTATTATCCTTTATCTATTATTTACGAAAAAGGAAGCTGGAAGGTTTCGTAAAAGTTTAGGCAAGAAAAAAAGCCTAAATTCGGCTCTTTTTCTCTACTTATGCTTTAATGACACTCTTATCTTCAATTAGCTGTTTCATCCGGAGCCGGTCACGCTCAAGGATTGGCTTTAAGTATTTACCAGTATATGATTCAGGGACTTCTGCGACTTTTTCTGGTGTTCCAGTTGCGACGATTGTTCCGCCTTTATCTCCGCCTTCAGGTCCTAGGTCGACAAGGTAATCGGCAGCCTTAATGACATCGAGGTTATGCTCAATCACAAGAACCGTGTCACCATTTTCAACTAAGCGCTGCAACACAACGAGCAAACGGGAAATATCATCGACATGAAGACCCGTTGTTGGTTCATCTAGAATATAGAAGGATTTTCCTGACGACCGGCGGTGTAATTCTGAAGCCAATTTGACACGCTGGGCTTCCCCACCTGACAGGGTAGTTGCCGGCTGACCCAGTTTAATGTAGCCAAGGCCGACATCCAAGATGGTTTGAAGCTTACGGCTGATTTTCGGAATGTTTTCGAAAAATTCAACGGCTGCTTCCACGGTCATATCGAGAATGTCAGAAATGTTCTTCCCTTTGTACTTCACTTCTAACGTTTCACGGTTATAGCGCTTCCCATGGCAGATTTCGCATGGTACATACACATCTGGTAAGAAGTGCATTTCGATTTTGATGATTCCATCGCCACGGCATGCCTCACAGCGGCCGCCCTTCACATTAAAACTAAAGCGTCCCTTTTTATAACCGCGGACCTTCGCCTCGTTTGTGTTGGCAAACACATCACGAACATCATCAAAAACACCCGTATAGGTAGCCGGGTTCGAGCGCGGTGTTCTTCCAATTGGCGATTGATCGATGTCAATGACTTTCTCTAAATAATCGATGCCTTTAATACTCTTATGTTCACCAGGCTTTGTTTTTGCATGATGCAGCTTTTGCGCCAATGATTTATGTAAGATCTCGTTAATGAGAGTACTCTTCCCAGAACCAGATACACCCGTAATCGCAATAAACATCCCTAACGGCAGCTTCACATTGACATTTTTTAAATTGTTTTCCGATGCGCCTTTGATTTCAATAAAGCGGCCATCCGGTTTGCGCCGTTCTAAGGGCAGCGGGATAAACTTCTTCCCGGACAAGTATTGGCCCGTCAATGAATTTGGATCTGCCATGACTTCGGCTGGTGTCCCCGCCGAAACGATTTCCCCGCCATGAACCCCGGCACCCGGACCGATATCAATCAGGTAATCGGCCGCAATCATCGTGTCCTCATCATGCTCAACCACAATCAAGGTGTTGCCGATATCGCGCATGTTTTGCAGGGTTCCAATTAAGCGGTCATTATCCCGTTGATGCAATCCAATCGACGGTTCATCTAAGATATATAAGACACCGGTTAAACGGGAACCAATTTGTGTGGCTAAGCGAATCCGCTGGGCTTCCCCACCTGACAGCGTACCAGCAGTCCTACTCAGTGTTAAATAATCGAGACCGACATTAATTAAGAAGCCAAGCCGCTCACTGATTTCGTTGAAGATCAGTTTGGCAATTTGCATTTCTTTTTCAGAAAGCGTTAATCCTGCGAAAAATTGATTGGCCTCTTCAATCGAAAGGTCGGTGATTTGGGCAATGTGGCGGCCATTAATAAGGACGGCCAACGTTTCTTTTTTCAGACGATAGCCCTTACAAGTTGGACATGGCTTTTGACCCATATATTTTTCCATTTGCTCGCGGATATAATCGGAGCTCGTCTCTTTGTACCGACGCTCCACATTGCGGATGACACCCTCAAATTCAATATTCCCCTCACGGACTTGGCCAAAATCATTTTCATAGCGGAAATAGATTTTTTCACGACCGCCGCCATAAAGGACTTTTTCCAAAAGGTGTTCCGGGATATCCTTCACAGGGATATTCATATCTACTCCGAAATGATCACATACTGCCTCAAGCAGCTGTGGATAGTACTGTGAACTAGTTGGTTCCCATGGCGCAATCGCATGCTCCTTCAGTGTTAAGTCGCGATTGGGGATGACAAGTTCCACATCGACTTCGAGTTTAGAACCAAGTCCGTCACATTCAGGGCAGGCACCAAATGGACTGTTGAAAGAAAACATCCGTGGTTCTAGTTCTCCAATCGAAAAGCCACAGAGCGGGCAGGCATGATTTTCACTAAACAACAATTCTTCCTGACCGATCACATCGACAATGACTTTTCCTTCGCCTAATTTCAGTGCAGTCTCAAGAGAATCAGCAATCCTTGCTGAAACCCCTTCCTTTACGACAATCCGGTCAATAATGACTTCAATCGAATGCTTTTTATTTTTCTCTAACTCAATCTCATCACCAAGATCGAGCATTTCCCCATCGACACGAACGCGGACAAATCCTTGCTTCTTAATATCTTCGAGCACCTTCACATGAGATCCTTTCCGGCCTGACACCACCGGGGCAAGAATTTGCATTTTGGTCCGCTCCGGATATTCTAAAATCCGGTCAACCATCTGTTCAATCGTTTGTGAGGAGATTTCAATCCCATGGATTGGACATGTTGGATGCCCGACCCTTGCAAATAGTAAACGCAAATAATCATAGATTTCTGTCACCGTACCGACCGTCGAACGGGGGTTACGGCTTGTTGTTTTTTGATCGATGGAGATTGCCGGGGAGAGACCCTCAATTGCATCAACATCTGGTTTATCCATCTGGCCAAGAAATTGCCGTGCGTAGGCAGAAAGGGATTCGACATACCGTCTTTGTCCCTCGGCATAAATCGTATCAAAGGCGAGCGAGGACTTCCCAGACCCGGAAAGTCCCGTTAAGACAACAAGCTTATCTCTCGGAATGGTGACATCGATATTTTTCAAATTGTGGGCTCTAGCGCCTTTCACAATCAGTTTTTCCATTGCCATTTTTACGTCATCCTTCCGCTTTCAATTCCAAAATTAAATCACGAAGCTCAGCAGCACGTTCAAAGTTAAGCGCTTTGGCTTCGACTTTCATTTCTTTTTCCATTGTGGCAATTAATTTTTCTCTTTCTTTCTTGTTCAACTTACTAAATGAAGCTGCTGGTTTGTAATCTTCCTGCTCCTCAGCAGCATGTGTGGCACGGATAACGTCACGGATATCTTTCTGAATCGTCATTGGCGTTATTCCATGCTTTCGATTATATTCTTCCTGAATGGCACGACGGCGCCGCGTTTCAGATATCGCTAATTCCATGGAGTTAGTGATCTTGTCTGCATACATGATGACATGTCCCTGAGCATTCCGGGCAGCACGACCAATCGTTTGGATTAACGACCGTTCTGAACGGAGGAAGCCTTCTTTGTCGGCATCAAGGATTGCAATCAGCGAAACCTCTGGAATGTCCAAACCTTCCCTGAGTAAGTTAATCCCAATGAGAACATCATATTTGCCGAGACGCAGTTCCCGAATAATTTCAATCCGTTCGAGCGTCTTAACCTCAGAATGCAGGTATTGAACTTTAATGCCGATTTCCTTCAGGTAATCCGTTAGATCTTCGGACATTTTTTTCGTTAAGGTGGTTACAAGGACACGTTCATTTCTCCGTACACGTTCGTGAATTTCACCAATTAAGTCATCAATCTGCCCCTCAATTGGACGGACTTCAAGGGTTGGGTCTAGGAGTCCTGTCGGGCGGATAATTTGTGAAACCATTTCCGGTGTATGCTCCAGTTCATACGGTCCAGGTGTGGCCGAAACATAGATGATATTTTGGATATGCTTTTCGAACTCATCAAACATTAACGGCCGGTTATCAAGCGCTGATGGCAGACGAAAGCCGTGATCCACAAGAACCTGTTTCCGTGCTTTATCCCCGTTAAACATACCTCTCACTTGCGGCAAAGTAACATGTGACTCGTCAATCACCATCAAAAAGTCTTTTGGAAAATAATCCAGCAGAGTATATGGAGTGGAGCCCGCTTCTCTTAAGGTTAAATGGCGAGAGTAGTTTTCAATCCCAGAGCAAAAGCCCATTTCCCGCATCATTTCCAGGTCGTAGCGTGTCCTTTGTTCGAGCCTTTGGGCTTCGAGCAATTTATTGTCCTCGCGCAGTTCTTCGAGGCGTACTTCTAGTTCTTTTTCAATATTTTCAATGGCTATTTTCAGCTTTTCTTCCCGTGTAACGAAGTGGGAGGCTGGGAAAATGGCGACATGCTCCCGTTCACCCATAATCTCTCCTGTGAGCGCATCGACCTCGCGAATCCGATCAATCTCATCACCAAAAAACTCGACACGAAGGCAATGCTCGTCACGAGAAGCAGGGAAAATCTCGACAACATCGCCACGGACACGGAAGGTTCCCCGCTTAAAATCAATATCATTCCTGTCATATTGGATATCGACTAATCGACGTAACAGCTGATTGCGCTCTACTTCCATTCCTGTTCGGAGCGATAACACCATTTCTCGATATTCTTCAGGAGAACCCAAACCATAAATACAGGAAACCGAGGCAATCACAATTACATCTTTTCGTTCAAAGAGAGAAGATGTCGCTGAGTGGCGTAATTTATCAATTTCATCATTGATACTTGCATCTTTTTCAATGAATGTATCCGTCTGTGGTACGTAAGCCTCTGGCTGGAAGTAGTCATAGTAACTTACAAAATATTCAACAGCATTATTTGGAAAAAATTCTTTAAACTCACTGTAGAGCTGTCCAGCCAGGGTTTTGTTATGAGCGATAATAAGCGTTGGTTTATTTACCTCTTTAATCACATTTGAAATCGTAAATGTTTTACCCGTACCAGTGGCACCAAGCAATGTCTGTTCTTTTTTATTATTCTTGATCCCGTCAACTAATTGACTGATCGCCTCTGGCTGGTCACCTTGGGGCGAGTATTTTGACACTAATTCAAATTGATCCTTCACAAAAAATCCCTCCCGTAAAATCAATTACTTTTCAGCATATGTACCTTAATAATGGACCGGGATGGTGCTGGAAAGTGTATCCTCTAAATTTCATATTAACATTCTACCACATTCCCCTAAAAACAAACCAATAATATGCGAACGAATATTCGATTTCATTAAAAAAAGCCTGCCATTTTACTGACAGACTTTGATTGTTTAAATTCTTAGGTCTTCTTCAATGCCCTTTGCCTCATTTTATCAGCCAACCAAAAACCGGCAGTTAACGAGAAAGCGTCCACCACGATTAGCATAAACGTATTGGTATAACCTTTATATACCGAAGTAGCAATTAGAGCCACGGTCAAGATGAGCCCAATCACTCGGTTGTATGTGACCCGTGTAAAAAGCAAGACGAGCAGACCTGGGATAATAAGTGCCGACATATATCGAATTACGGTTTCCAATGAGTACACCTCATTCAATTAATCTCTGTTTATTTATTCTAGAAATTAATTCACAAAATTGCAACAAAAAGAATAGTTGAAACTTCCATTCCAAAGTTCTTCGCTTATTTTTCCATACTCAGATGCATTTTCCCTTCTTTTGGCTGAGTAAAGAGACTAGTTACTACAAATCCAAAAAGTGAAAGTAGGATTGGGAAGACAACGGTGTGAAAACCTAATGGATTGGGATAAAGTTGATCCAATAAAATATACGATCCCATCCCTAAAATCATCGAGGTGATGGCTCCGTATTTATTGCCCCTACTCCAATATAAGCCTAAAACCACCGGCCAAATAAAGACCGACTCAAGCCCTCCAAAAGAAAACAGATTCAACCAAACAATCAAATCTGGCGGGCTTAAGGAGAACAATATGACAATAATTCCGATAATCGCCGTTACGCTAAAACTAACCTTTTTCACAAGATCGTTCCCTGCATCCGGCTTGATGTAATTTAAATAGACATCTTTTACTAAAGCAGAGCTAACCAGAATCAATAAAGCGTCCACAGTCGACATAATGGCAGCCATTGGAGCAGCCAGAACAATGCCTGCAGCATATGGCGGCAGTACTTTCATCGATAACATCGGCATAACCGTATCCCCAATTTTCACTCCTGGCAGAACGGGTCTGGCGAACACGCCAATAAGATGCATTCCAAGCATGATAAAACCGACGACAAAGGTTCCAATAATAATCGCACTATGCATCGCCTTTGAATTTTTATATGACATCGCTCGGACGGCAATTTGCGGCAAGCCGACGACACCAATCCCTACCAAAATCCAAAAAGAGGAAACGAAAGTTGGTGTCAAACTGCGATCTGCTCCAAATGGACTGATTAAATTAGGATTTTCCGCGGTTAGATCTGAGATGATCCTTGGGATTCCTCCCCCAGCTTTAATCGTTGCGATTAAAAGGATTAATGTTCCCCCAAACATAACGACACCTTGGATGGTATCTGTAATGGCAACCGCTCGAAAGCCGCCGACAATAACAAAGACGAGAACCGAAAAGGCAAAGATGAGTAGAGCTGTCGTGTAGGGTAAGCCGGTTAAACTTTCTACCAAACGTGCTCCGCCAATCCATTGCGCGGTCATCGATGAAAATAGAAAGATGATGATACTAGCTGCTGACATCAACACAACTGCTTTACTTTTGTACCGCTCTTTTAAAAAGTCAATCAAGGTGATTGCTTTGTATTGACGAGAAATAATCGCAAACTTCTTTCCTAAGACCATTAATGTGAAATATCCAGTGGCTAATTGGGCCATAGCCAGGAGGACCCAGCCTAATCCTTGCGTATAAGCGATACCTGGACCACCGATGAAACTGCTGGCACTGCCATAAGTAGCTACCATCGTCATCGCCAGGATGAAACCGCCCATTTGCCGTTCCCCTAAAAAGTACTCCTCTAAGAATGAATGAGATTTAATAACAAATTTATTTGACCACATGCCAACGGCAAAGATAATGAATAAGAAAATTAACAGTGGAGTAATGACAGCCCAATTCATTTGATTTCCCCCTCTTCCTCGTCAAAGGGAACATCCTTGAATAATACCTTTACGGTAAAAATAACTAGAATAACCATAACAATAAAACCTACGATACAACTATAAAAAAACCAAGCAGGCAAACCCCATATGTATGTGTAATTTTCTACTTTGGTTGAACCGAGGCCATAGGCAAAGCCGTACCACCAAAGAAAATTAATCAAAACAAGGATTATTCCAATCACAGCTTCCCTGTGAGCAATTTTGAAACGCTTGTCCCGCGGATAACCACTTTTCTTCATTGTCTTCCTCCTAGCTGAAAACTCACTCTGTCATATTCAGGTTATTTTTAACCAATAAAGAAAAAATAACCAACCTAATCCTAGCCGAAAAAGAAAAAATGAGCAAAGAAAAAAACCTATCCCCTTGTGTATAGTTTCTCGCAGTACAAAAAGTGCAAGCATTAGTTTATCGACGCATTAGCTGGAGGGCTCAAAAAACTATGAAGGACAAAACTCGGTCGGGAAGCAAGTAAAATGTCCTTCGGAAGAGTTCCGATGGACAAAACTCGGTCGGGAGACAAGTAAATGTCCTTCGGAAAGGTTCCGATGGACAGAACTCAGTCAGGAAGCAAGTAAAATGTCCTTCGGAAGAGCACCGAAGGACAAAACACGATAGCGCAACACTAATGATTGGTATCAGGCATTCTTAATTGCATGTTCCATGCGGGCTAGGGCAGCCGTTTGCTTCTTTTTCTACTTGGATGGTGCTGTGTTCGATGTGAAATTGGTCGTGAAGGATTTTTTGGGATTGCGAGAGGATTTCATCATGAACACCGCTATCTAATATGGTAATATGGCAGCTCAGGACGGGATAACCAGAGGTAATTGTCCAAATGTGTAAATCATGGACTTCCTTAACCAATGGGACCTTTTTAAGTTCCTCTTTCACAAGACTGATATCAATCTGTGATGGCGCACCCTCCATTAAGATATGAAACGAGTCCTTCATAACCCTGTACCCACTTAGGAGAATCAAGACAGCGACAATGACACTCGCGATCGGATCTGCTATTCCCCAGCCGAAAAACATGATCAATAATGCAGCAACAATCGCACCCACCGATCCCAGCATATCCCCGAGAACATGCAAGAAAGCACTTCTGACATTCAAGTTTTCGTCCTTGTCACCCTTCATTAATATCCAAGCAGCGATAATATTAACAATCAGCCCCGTTACAGATATCATCAGCATTCCAGTACTTTGCACCTCTGGAGGATTGAAGAAGCGTTGAAAAGCCTCAAAAAAGATATAGATGGAAATAACCACAAGAGTTAAGCCATTCAGGGCTGCAGCGATAATTTCAAATCGTTTGTAGCCATACGTTTTTTCCGGAGATACCTGTTTTTCACCGAGCTTGATGGCAAAAAAGCTTAACCCAAGTGCGGCAGCATCACTCAGCATATGACCTGCATCTGACAAAAGCGCCAAGCTGTTTGTTAACAGACCGCCAATTACTTCAACTACCATAAAGGCAGCAATTAATATGAAGGAACTCAACAAAGCTTTTTTATTACTCGTATGTGAATGTCCATGCGAATGGCCATGTGAATGCCCGTGTGAATGTCCATGCGAATGGCCATGATGGTGATGACCCATGTTTATCCCCCCAGAGCTCTCTGAATAGAGTGGCTCATTTATTTATCTCTTTCTAAACCGAAAATATTACGATTAAGGCTAGTGTTTTCCAATCTTTATTTTTCGATACATACCCTAAAACAGCCAGTTTAATCTACCTATTCCTTTACCCTTAATAGTCGTAAACCGTTAATGGTAACAAGTAAGGTCACACCCATATCAGCAAAAATAGCTATCCACAAAGTAAGCCAGCCCGGAACAACCAGCAGAAGGGCTAAAAGCTTAACAACTAATGATAAGGTAATATTTTGCTTAATGATTTGCAGGGTTTTACGACTTAGCTTGATAGTAAACGGGAGTTTTTTTAAATCGTCGTTCATTAAGGCTATATCCGCCGTTTCAAGGGCTGTATCCGTTCCTGCCCCGCCCATCGCAATCCCTAC
>Ga0209795_10001670_pt1 | contig 13360 bp, 10 predicted proteins | sample AgamicOrMarz_FD_187166 | JGI IMG/M metagenome (GOLD analysis project Ga0209795, IMG submission 187166) | Agave microbial communities from Guanajuato, Mexico - Or.Ma.rz (SPAdes) (version 2) | ecosystem: Host-associated > Plants > Phyllosphere > Phylloplane/Leaf | place: Guanajuato, Mexico...
AAAAAATCGGCCATAAAGTCGATCATGTTGTTTTACAAATGCACCACGTTATTTGCATAAGCAGTTATTAAGTTTTTTAATTTTTAATCCAAGTTAGCATACGTAAGATAAGAAAAGGTTCAAACCAAGTAATCAATAAAAATATGATAAAAAACGATGATACTGCAAAAAATTTAGTGTTCCCTCTTTCTCTCTTGGAAATTGCTATAAAGCTACATATTGCCCCAAATAATAACAATAAAAAACCAATTAATGCAATAAGTTCGTTGAAGCCTGGAACCACATAAATTATTCCAAACAAAACCAATCCAATGATTAATAATATTAGTGAAATTGTACTGAAATTTTTCATAGTTTCACCTCTTTGAATAATTATTATTATTTATGTTAGCCACTTAAAATATTAACATATATTTCCATTTTTTTGTTTTATTTGTTCAACTATCCTTTTTAATCGCACCAGAAAAACACCAATCCACTTTATCAAATTCAAATCCTAAAAAATAAAAAAACAGAAACAAGCCACCACAATCGACTGTTTCTGTTTTAATATATTATTTCCCTTTATTACGTGTCATTACGTCAAACACAACTGCAAGAACAAGTACTGCTCCTCGAATGATGTATTGGTATGAAATATCAATACCCATTAAGTTCATCCCACTTGTTAATGAAGCCATTACGAATGCACCAATAATTGTACCTGTTACTTTACCTACACCACCAGCAGCAGAAACACCACCTACATAAGCTGCAGCAATTGCATCTAACTCAAACATTGTACCTGCTTGGGGAGAAGCAGATGCAAGTCGAGCTGTAAACAATACGCCTGAAAGGGCTGCAAGCATACTCATTGAACCGAATACAATGTAAGTGATTTTCTTTACGCTAATTCCACTTAACTGTGCTGCTTCAGGGTTTCCACCAACTGCATAAATGTGACGCCCTAAAGGAGTTCTTGTTGTAATGAAGTGGTAGACTACTACTACGATAAACATGATCACAGCAGTCCAAGAAATTCCTTGATAGCCTGCAAGAATATAGGAAATGTAACCAATGATACCGGAAATAAATAATAATTTTATGATTTGCATTGGCATTGAAAGTACTTCAAAACCGTATTTTATGTTTACGCTTCTCTTTTTAAAGTCGCTCCATATAAGAAGAATAATACAGATCGCACCAATTAATAGTGTAGAGATGTGTAAGCCGTTCAAATCTCCTAAACTAGGAATATAGCCATTTCCAATTGCCTTAAAGCTTTCGTTAGCAACGATAATCGTACCAGTTTTAACAAGAGACATTAATAGTAATCCCTTGAATATTAACATTCCTGCTAGTGACACTACGAATGATGGAATTCCTAAATTAGCAACGAAAAATCCATTTATTAAACCAATAATAGCTCCAAATACTAGAACTGCAATAATTGAGATCCAAACTGGCATTCCATGTGTTAGAAATAGAGCAACCACTGCCCCTAGAAAACCAGCAACAAACCCAACTGAAAGGTCAATATGACGAATGACAATTACTAGTGTCATCCCTACAGCAAGAACAGCTACATAACCTGTCATATTGATTAAATCACTTAAATTACGAGATGACATAAATAGTCCATCTGTATTTAAAGTAAATACTAACATTATTACTGCAAGAGCAATATACATTCCATATTCACGGATGTTTTTCCTTAATAACATGCCTGCTTCTTGAAAAAAGTTCATTTTATTCAACCTCTCTTAAACGGTAGCTAGAGCCATAACGCTCTCTTGAGTTGCTTCTTCTCTTGATAATTCCCCAGTTATTTTACCTTCTGCCATAACATAAATTCGGTCACTCATACCAAGCACTTCTGGAAGTTCAGAGGAAATCATGATAATGCTCATGCCTTGTTCAACCAGTAGATTCATAAAACTATAGATTTCAAATTTTGCACCTACGTCTATTCCACGAGTAGGTTCATCGAGAATAAGTACGTTTGGATTTGTAAATAACCATTTACTCAATGATACTTTTTGCTGATTACCACCACTTAATTTTCCAACGATTGAAGTGATTGAAGGAGCTTTTATGTTTAACTTGTTTAAGTAATCATTTGCAACGACGATTTCTTCATGTTGATTGATAACACTTGACTTGGAAATTTCAAATAAGTTCGTAATCGAAATATTATTTTTAATATCTTGTTCAAGGATCAATCCGTCGCCTTTACGATCCTCTGTCACATAGGCTACTCCAGCTTTTATTGCATCTTTTGGATGTTTAAAACGCTTTTGCTCACCTTGCACTAAAACAGAACCATCAAGTTTGAAATTTGTAGGATTTCCAAAAATACTTTTCGCAAGTTCGGTTCGACCTGATCCCATCAATCCAGCAATACCGATAATTTCACCTTTTCGAACATTTAGATTGATATTATGAAGAATCTTTCGACCTAATTTTGGATCGTATACATTCCAGTCTTTTAATTCTAATGAAACTTCACCAAACTTTTGGTTTGGACGTTTCGGATAAATATCGTCAATTTCGCGACCAACCATGTGCTTTATTATTGTGTTTTCGGTGATTTCTTCTTTATTTAAAGAGCAAATTGTTTTCCCGTCACGAAGTACAGTAACAGTATCAGCGACAGCAATTACTTCTTTAAGTTTATGCGAAATCATAATACAAGAAATTCCTTGATTTTTTAATTCTCCCATCAAGAAAAGTAGGTTTTCACTATCATCTTCATTTAAGGCAGCAGTGGGCTCATCTAGAATAAGCAATTTAACATCTTTACTAAGAGCTTTTGCTATTTCAACAAGTTGTTGCTTACCTACACCTAACTCTTTAATTTGCACGTCAGGATTTACATCTAGTTTTACTTTTTTAAGCAATTCAATTGCTTTTACAATCGTTTCATTGAAATCAACGGTCATTCCCTTTTTAATTTCATGTCCGATAAAAATATTTTCGTATACAGACAGCTCTGGAAAAAGAGATAACTCTTGATAAATGATTCCGATACCCTTTTTTTCACTATCACTTATTTTTGAAAACTTTTGAACTTCATCTTCAAAAACAATATCGCCTGTATATGTTCCAAATGGATAAATACCACTTAAAACTTTCATTAAGGTTGATTTTCCAGCACCATTTTCACCAACTAAGCAATGTATTTCCCCTTTTCTAACCTTGAAGTTAACATCACTTAATGCTTTAACACCTGGAAACTCTTTTGAGATATTTCTCATCTCTAAAATAAATTCACTCATATGATCAGTCTCCCGAATTTGCCATCTACTTGAGTCATTGATTAAATTGAATAATTAACAAAATAGTGACGGTTAGACCATCACTATTTTGCAAGGTTTTCCTTCTATTAATTACTTCAATCCAGTGAAGTCTGAAGCACTATAGTATCCAGAATCAACTAAGTCTTTCTTCACTGTGCTTTGATCAACAACAATAATATCTGTTTGTTTTGTTTTGATATCAGCTTTACCGTTGTTTGTTACGCCTGAAGCATCAGGTGTTTCATTTTTTAAGATTGAAGTTGCAGTAGCGATTGCATCTTTAACTAAAGTACGAACATCTTTAAAAACAGTCATAGATTGTTTGCCATCAATAATGTATTGTACAGAAGCTTTTTCAGCATCTTGACCAGAAATTACATATGAAGATACGTCTTTATCTGATTTAAATGTATCAGCGATTGAACGAGCAGTTCCATCGTTTGGAGCAAGAACTAATACATCGCCTTTATCAGCTTTTGAAGCTTTTGTTAAGTTAGATGCAGTTAAGTTTTTAGCTACATTGAAGTCCCAGTTAGTTGTAACTTGACCAATAATTTTTGCTTGCTCATCACGAGTTAAATCAGCTTTAGCTTTTAAGCTATTTGCAGCTGCTGAATTCTCAACTTTGAATGTACCATCAGCAATTTTTGGTTGAAGAACTTTCCAAGCACCTTGGAAGAATAAGAATGCATTGTTATCAGATGCAGCACCTGCGTATAGGTATAAAGGTTGACCTGATTTACCTGAAGCATGGTCTACAAGATATTGTGCTTGTGCAGCACCTACAGCAACGCTATCAAATGATACATAGTAATCAACCGCGTCAGTACCTGTAATTAAACGATCGTAAGAAATTACTTTAACACCAGCAGCTTTTGCAGCTTCAGCTGAAGCAGCAGCAGCAGCACCGTCTTGAGGACAAATAATTAAAACTTTGATGCCTTTTGCAATTAAAGAATCAACGTTTGCTTTTTCTTTAGCAGAGTCACCTTGTGAGAATAAAATTTCAACTGAATAATCTGTATCTTTTAAAGCATTTTTAAAGCGAGTTTCATCTTGAGTCCAACGTGGCTCATCTTTCGTAGGTAAAACGATACCAATATCAACTTTACCATTTTTACTTTTCTTACCAGCAGAAGTGCTATCACTTGATGTTGCTGAAGATCCACATCCAGCTGCAACAAGAGTCATTACTAAAAATACTGAAATGATTGCAAAAATCTTTGATAACTTTTTCAAAGTGTTTCCCCCTTTTTTTTGGTTGCGCTTACATAAATAAGGTTATCACGATTTTTATTGGAAACGCTTACCCATTTCCTTCACTCTTTTGTCTATTATCTGCACTAATTTACCTCATCACAGAAAACGTTTACATTCAGAATATTAAAACTAGCATTTTCTTAACTTTGGGACATATTAGTGCAGTTAATTTCGATTCAAAACAAAAAAAGAGTCAAACAGCAACTCAATAAAAGTATGTACAAATTAAAATCAATTCGTAAATACGATCATTAAGAACGTCGTTAGACTCTTTTAACAAAAAATATTCTAATAAAGTAAATAATCTTTTATCAGTTCAAATTTAAGTATTAAAATTCTCCTCTTATTCTCTTTAACTATTCATTAATACCTTTTTTCGATATTCCTTAGGAGATTCATTCGTACATTTTTTAAATACTCGGCTAAAATAATTTGGGTCATTATAGCCTACTTGATAACAAATTTCTTTTAAATTCAATTCTCTTTTTTCCATTAATTGTTTTGCTTTATTGATTCTCAAATTCATTAAATAATCACTGAAAGTCTCACCTGTTTGCTTTTTAAATAGTTTGCTAAAGTAAACTGGATTCAATTTTAAATAGTTGGCCACTTGTTCGAGTGAGAGATCCTCTATGAAGTGATGAGCGATGTATTCCCTGGCCAATATCATCAGATGATTCGTTTTAATTTCTTTTTCTCGGTCGATCTTTGTAATTAAATTAATGATTTGTTGCTCCACAATCATCTTCAATTGACTGATTTCGTTAATGTCTGGAATATGAAATTTCTCAACTTCAATCGATGAGTTACGGAGTGATTGGAAAATTTGATTAAAAAGTGAATTTAATTCCCTTCTAACCTGCTTAACACTATAATTAACAAATCTTTCATACAAATTATTAAATTGCTTTATAACTTCTTCTAAATCAGCTTTTCTAAAAGTATCAATTAAAGCTTGTTTTTCCTCGTCCGGTATACTTAAAGAAAGATTTACTGAATGCAGATTAACACGTGTTAACTCATCACATTCTAAACTTGCTTGAAGTGCCTCATTATAAGATTGTCGTAACCCTTCGATTCCTTGCTTTAAAGACCCAATACCAATCACTGTTTGATAACCAGTTTGATTTTCTATGTATTCAATGGTTTTTAAAGCATCTTGATAGAGTAAAAGCGATTGAAGATCGGCTTCTCGGTTTGGCTGTACAGGAATAAATATGGCTAATTGTCCATCTACAACAGGGCTAATTAAACAATTTCTCGAAGATTTCATATAATGCCTTACACATTCATAAATTCTCCTCTGCTCCTTGTCATTTTGACTAATTTCTTTAGGCAATTTAATGACGTTCGCATAACCTAACTCGATTTCAAAACCGAGAATACCAGACAATTGAGATACATTTAGTTCTTGCACAGTATTAAACATTAACATTAAAGTATATTCATTTTCAGTGAGAGGACGTATAATCGATAGATTTTCAATAGCCTCTAATTCTTGTAATCTTTTCTTATGATCGTCTTCTATTTCATCGATCATCTTTTGAAGTAAAGAGATAATATGATCTCGTTTAGCAGGCTTTAAAATATAATCTTTAACACCTAATGAAATGGCTTCCTGTGCATACGTAAAATAGTCATATGCAGTGACAATGAATATTTTCGTATCAGGTAGTTTTTGTTTTATAACGGAAACAGCTTCAAGCCCTTGAATACCAGGCATTTTTATATCCATAAAGATAATATGAGGCTGGTATTCTATTGATTTTTCAATCGCAACTCGTCCATTTTCGGCCTGCTCAAATTGAAATAGATTAGGCATTGAACGGTTAATCATCAGTTCAAGTCCCTCGCGCTCTAATGGTTCATCATCAACAATTAATAAACGATACATGGGTACCTCCTTTAATTTTAAAATTTTGATGAGACAGGAAGCTTTAATATAATGGTTGTCCCTTTATTTATTTCACTTTTGATATCAACAATATCTTCTTCTTCATAAAAGAGGCGCCAGCGTTTAAACACATTTGTTGTACCTAATCCAGTTGAGCTTTTTTGAGAGATGATCGGCATAGACGACGTTAAAAGAGCCTCTCTAGTCTCTTCTCCCATGCCAGCACCATTATCATAAATTTCGATGTAAATATATCTTTCATGATTCTTGATATTAATCCCTATTACTGCTCCTTGCTCCATCCCCTCGATACCGTGTATAAATGCGTTTTCAAGAAGTGGTTGCAATGTTAAACAAGGTACTTTATTTCCTAAACAGGACTCATCTATATTTAATTCAAAGCGTACACGATCTCTAAACCTTGCCTTTTGAATCGAAAAATATTCCTCAGCATTTCTAACTTCTTCCAAAAGAGTTACGGGCTCGTCTAATTTTCGTAAATTATAACGTAGCAAATTCGAGGTCGATACAGTTAGATCACTCGTTTGCTCAGCTCCTTCAATATAAGCTAACTTAGATATAACGTTTAACGTATTGAACAGGAAATGCGGGTTTATCTGACTTTGTAAAGCCTTTAACTCTAGCTCCTTCACAAGGCGATCCTTCTCTACTATTTCAATATTTTTCATCATTAAATTGCTTAAATTTTTAGACATTTCATTGAGGATTTTACCAAGAATACCGATTTCATTATTTCGATACAATGTGGGTGGATCCACATTAAAATTACCTTTACCAATTTGTTTAGCCATATAAACTAAACGATTGATTGGAATGACGATACTTCTAGACAACCAAATGGCAAAAACAATACTAATGATAGTCGTTATAATGAACAACTGGACACCTAATTGATTCATAGACTGAGTATTTGCAATAATCTTTCGAAAAATAGGCTGATAATTACTAAGCTCTAAATCAACTAAGTTTTGACTATCCTCTCTAATAAACCCTGATATTTTCTCTATATCCCGGTATTGATCTGTATAACTTGAAAAATTTTGAGAGACTAAATTATCTGTTATCGATGATTCTAACTCTAGAAAAGAATCAATCATATGGGTAAAATTTTCTAACACAAGCTGATTATTCTTAGTAGCATTATGTGTTAATAGTTCCTTTTTTAATTTTTGTAAATTGCTTTTATGCTGCAAAATCGATCGATAGTTTTTTGGCTGTGGATTAATAATATAACTACTTACCAAGCTTAAATTCTCCTGAGTTTCAGCAGAGATTTGTTTATATAAAAATATTTTATTAATCATTAAATTATAACTCTCTTGAACTTTCTTACCATTTTCAAAAACAAAAAATGAAACTAGATTTAATAAAATAACTAGAATAGGAATAAAAATAAATAACTTTGTCCTAATTTTCAACGTTTCTCCTCCTGATCAACGTTTCTTTCGTCACCACCTCGGTTGGTGTAAAATTTTCTTTATTAATAACTTTTCCATGTAACCAGTCGATTAATAAACCTACAGATTGAAAGCCCATTTCATATGGCTTCTGAATAACAGTTGCTTTAATCGCATCATCTTGAACTGCTTGGAGAGTACCTTCAATGTTATCAAATCCAAAGATCTCAACTTGATTTAACTTTAAATTTTTTGATGCATTCAATATGCCAATCGCGTCTAAAGCACTCGTACCAACCATAACTGAAATGTCTTTATTATTACGAAGCATACTTTCAGTTTGAAGCTTTGCTTGAATAATCGATATATTAGAGGACTCAATATCCTTAACTACTAATTTCGGATGCTTTTTCACAATACTTAAAAATCCATTTAATCTCGCCTGCTGACTTTCTGATTTTTCACTCCCTATAATAACGCCAATTTTCCCAACACCATTCGTTTCCTCTACAACAACTCTTCCTAACTGCTCTCCCGCGCTAAAATTATTTGTCCCAACATAAGCAATACGCTTACTTTTTGGCGCATCTGTATCAATTGTGATAACAGGAATATGTTGTGTAACCGCTTTATTAATTACGGGCGAAAAAGTATTCTCATCCAGACTTTGTACGATGATACCATCCACCTGAGAAGCAATTGCCTTTTCTAATAACTTAATTTGTTCTTCCGGACTTGTACGTAAAGGACCTATATATTCAACATTTACTCCATATTTTTCTGCAGCAACATCTGCCCCTTCTTGTACTTTCCTCCAATAAGGATTATCAAACTCCTGCGAAATAAGGACAAAATGGAGTTTTTTCTTCGGTTCTACTTCCCGATCCTGTAATTTTTGAACTGAATTTTCAATATTTCTAGCATTTATTTCAAAATGAATAAGTACATAAACAAACAATAAAAAAAGCACGCTTAAAATAATCGACCATTTTTTCTCTTCCATAACGTCCTCCAGTCCTATATTAAAATAGTACATTTTGATGATACAGTTTACAAGACTATTAAACTTTACAATTTTTTCCCTTTTATTTTATTCGAACGAAAGATTTAATAAAGAAATTTGAAACTTCAATCTACTTTTACTAAATCTTAAATCGCTATATTAAGATTTCTTCCAAAAAAAAATGATCCCCTTTTCGAAAATAGGAGATCATTTTCATAAAACTATCTAGTCTTTTGGAAATAACCCACATTCCTTTTGGCAAGTTGAGTATTATAAAGATTGGTTTGCAAGTACTGCTCTGGTAATTGAACAGCTATCCAATTATTAGACTGCTTTTATACTGGTCAAATAAAAAAAGTGCACAGACTATTTCTGTACACTTTGTTATAAAGCTTGCTTTCGCATTTTCTAACTTAAACTGTAATTTTTGTCTCCTCAACCTGGTAAATCGGATGAAATTCACCTTCAGACTTGGAAACTACGACAGTAGCAACACCGTTTCCAATAAGATTAGTAACTGCGCGTGCTTCAGACATGAAACGGTCAACTCCAAGAATCAGTGCCATTCCCTCTACTGGGATTGACGGAAATACCGCTAAAGTTGCGGCTAATGTCACAAACCCAGAACCAGTAACTCCCGCTGCGCCTTTTGAAGTCAACATTAATACACCTAGTAGTGTAATCTGCTGCCATATGCTTAGGTCAGCACCATAAGCTTGTGCAATAAATAATGCTGCCATCGATAGATAGATGGAAGTTCCATCAAGATTAAAAGAATAACCAGTTGGAAGTACAAGTCCCACTACTGATTTTGAGCAGCCATATTTCTCAAGCTTTTCCATCATTTTCGGTAACGCTGCCTCAGATGATGACGTTCCAACAACAAGAAGGATTTCTTCTTTTATATAAGCGATAAATTTGAAGATATTAAATCCGAACATTTTAGCAATTCCGCCAAGAACTAGAACAATGAATATGGCCATTGTAAGGTAAACAGAACCCATTAGTTTTCCAAGATAGATAAGAGAACCGATACCGAATTCTCCAATTGTATATGCCATCGCACCGAAAGCGGCAAATGGAGAAACCTTCATGATAATATTAACAATTCCAAAGAATACCTCAGTCAATTTCTCAAAAAAATCGATGACCGGCTTACCTTTCTTACCTAAATGAGCAAGTGAAATGCCAAATAAGATTGCAAGTAGAAGTACTGGAAGCAGCTGACCATTTGCAAATGCCCCAATGAAGCTTTCAGGAATGATTGATGTGATAAAATCCATGAAACCATGGCTTGTTTCCGAGGCTGCCTTAGTGTATTGAGAAATATCTCCTTTTCCCGCTGCTGCATCAATCCCTTTACCTGGCTTTAATACATTTGCAACAATAATACCGATTGCTAAAGAGATTGTCGAAACGATTTCAAAATAAAGTAAGGCCTTCCCACCAATTTTGCCAACCTTTTTTATATCCCCCATTCCTGCAATCCCGATAACAATGGTTAAGAATATAATCGGTGCAATAACAACTTTTACTAGCTTAATAAAAATATCAGCAATAACCTTTAGCTGTGAACCAATCTCTGGAAATACGAATCCGACCAAAATACCGAGAAAAATTCCTAAAATCACTTGAGTTGTAAGACTTTTAAAATTAATTCTCAATGTGCTTAACCTCCAATCAATTTTGAAAACGATTACAATTTTTTGAATTATTTACATGTTATAATTTTGTGAACATTATAAATAGTTAAAATAACTTTATAAAGTGTTTTGTAATTAATGTAAGTAATAAAATCATGAGGTTAAGTTTAATTGGACTGTATTTTATAGTAAATTGGAAAAGTATTATTAAAAACCATTAGAGCAATAGTAGTTCGATATGATGAATCTAGTAATAGTTGGAGGTTAATGTGCACGATCGGCGATTTAGATTTAAATTAAGTACAATTATTATTTTCTTTGTTTGTTTAGTGGTACTCCTATCTTTAATGATTACTGACTTATTAATCAGTCATACTGTCAGTAAAAAAATTATAAATTACCAAGAAGAAAAGGCCTTAATTGTAGCTAGGACTGTTGCTAAATCACAAATTGTAATTGATGAATTAAGTAACGACCACTCCACTACTGCAATTCAAGATTATACAAAGGATATTCAAACTGCTACAAATGTAATGTTTATTGTCGTAATGGATATGAACGGAATTCGAAAATCACATCCAAATCCGGCAAATATCGGCAAACATTTTGTTGGCGGTGATGAAAAGGCGGCACTAAAGGGTAAAGAGTATGTATCGATTTCGCATGGTACTTTAGGTGAATCAGTTCGTGCTTTTACTCCATTATACAATTTGAGAAATAAACAGATTGGCGTGGTTGCAGTTGGAATTTCACTTAAGAGTGTAGAGTCTGTACTTGGCAAAAGTCATTGGGATATCCTTATCGTGACAGTTCTTGGTTTAATAATAGGCGTCATTGGCGCTATTTTACTTGCAAGATATATTAAAAGGACATTGCTAGGGCTCGAACCCTTTGCTATTGCTAAGATTCTTGAGGAGAGGAGTACGATGCTCCAATCTGTTCATGAGGGTATTATCGCAGTTGATAATCAATCAACAATTACTTTAGTAAATAAATCTGCATTACAAATCTTTCAAAAGGCAGGGCTTTCTCAAAAGCCCGTTGGCATGAAAATTGATGAATATATGCCTTCAACAAGATTGGATCACGTTTTAGAAACAGGTAAACCCGAACTAGATGATGAACAAAACATTAACGGTGTTTCCATCCTCGTTAACAGAGTTCCTCTTGTGGTAAATGGCAAAGTAGTTGGAGCTATTTCTACATTTCGGGATAAAACCGAAGTAAATCAGTTGGCCGAACAATTAACAGGTGTAAGAACCTATGCGGAATCCCTTCGCGCCCAATCCCATGAGTTTATGAACCGACTTCACGTTATTCTTGGTATGGTCCAAATGAAATCCTATGATGAATTATCAGGATTTATCCGTACTTTAGTGAACTATCAAAATCAAGAATTTGGACAGATTACTCAGCATATTAAAGACCCTGCCCTGGCCGGATTTATTATGGGAAAATTAAGTTATGCAAGGGAAGAAAATGTGGAGTTCTCTTTCGAATGTAAAAATGTCATTCCAGAGCCGAAAGACCCTAAGTTCACTCAAGATTTAATTACCATTCTTGGGAATTTGATCGATAATGCAATAGAAGCATTGTCTGATACTGAAGAAAAAACACTGGAAGTAATCTTTAATTATGTAGATAAATTTTTAACAATCGAAGTTCTAGATTCAGGACCTGGAATGACTGAAGAGTTACACAAGAAAGTATTTGAAAAAGGGTTTTCCACAAAAGGCGAAAATCGTGGCTACGGCCTTTATTTGGTTGCAAATAGTATCAAAAAACTGAGTGGAGAATTAATCATCGATTCAAAATTACTACTAGGGACTGAGTTCCAAATACAAATCCCATATGAAGAAAAGAGGTATGGTTATGATTAAAGTCCTGATTGTAGAAGATGATCCTATGGTTGCTGAATTCAACAAACGTTACCTTAATGAGATAAGAGGTTTTAGTTTAATAGGGATATCCCATACCGTGACAGATGCCATTACGTTCCTTGAAAACGAACAGGTAGACCTTATTTTGCTAGATGTTTATATGCCTGGTTCAACTGGACTTGAATTGCTTAGTTTTATTAGAGAACAAAACATGGCAGTAGATGTCATTCTAATTACTGCAGCTGCGGACAAAGAAAAAATTCATACTGCAATAAGGTATGGGGCTGTAGACTATCTAATTAAACCGTTTGAGTTTGAAAGATTTAATCAAGCATTGTTGAAGTATAAAGATAAGTATAATTTTTTTGCAAATAAAACCTTATTTAGTCAGGAAGATCTGGATGAACAGTTCTTTAGTATAGATCAAAAACTGGTCGAAGAAGCAATGAGTAATTTGCCTAAAGGCTTAACTAGCAGCACCCTACAGGTTGTCATTGGGGTGATAAAATCAAAAGGCAACAGTCAATTTACAACTGATGATATCTCTGAGACCACCCTTATATCACGCGTATCGATTCGAAAATATTTGAAGTTTCTAACTAGTCTTGGTGTCCTTGAAGAGTCATTGACATACGGGATTGGAAGACCAGTTTATTTGTACACACTAAAATTAGATAAACTAAATAAAGTGAATACATTACTTTAAAAGTGACTTTTTTTAAATTTAAATAAAAAGGCACTGACTTTTTCAAGGTCAGATGCCTTTATACTTATGATGTTGGAGACGGAAATCTTGCAGCTTCAAAATGAGTACTAACTTCACCATCAACATTTGCTCCGATCACACCAGCAATGCTACTTTGTGCAAAAACCTCAACCTTATCCAAAGCATTAAGTTTCTGGATCGTCGAAACATTTACAGCATTTCCAAAGTTGATTGGACCAAAGAAGTCATTATCAATCGCGATTGCGGGTCTTCCATTT
>Ga0209795_10001677_pt1 | contig 13334 bp, 16 predicted proteins | sample AgamicOrMarz_FD_187166 | JGI IMG/M metagenome (GOLD analysis project Ga0209795, IMG submission 187166) | Agave microbial communities from Guanajuato, Mexico - Or.Ma.rz (SPAdes) (version 2) | ecosystem: Host-associated > Plants > Phyllosphere > Phylloplane/Leaf | place: Guanajuato, Mexico...
AATCATGATATATGTAGTATTTTCCTCTATTTCCCTGTTTCACTACAAGAAAATCTTCATGTCGCCTAATATAGCGTTTTAAAGTGTTTTCAGATACTTCAAATTTACTAACTAAATCACTTACAGCGAACCATTCTTGCGCTTCTTCCATCATTCTCACCTTCTTTTTCTGTTCATCTATCAATTTACCATCCATCCATAGTATAAGGAAATATTTATATTTTGTGATTTTAAATAAAACATTCTATCTACTTATCTATTATCCACCTGTCTAAGTTGTGTAAATGGTTAATTTGAGATGATTATTACACGAAACCCTAATGAGTTTTAACTAGTTTTCCAGGCAGCTATTTTAAGACGATCTCAATTAACATTATCTTTCTATCTATCTGCTCACTATCTGTTTACTAATGATAATTCTCCATATATCACTATTTTACCTTTGTTTCTTATAATAATAAATAAAAAATACAATAAAACAAGATGAAAATAACATCCATCTATCCATCTATCTACCACTTAATTAGCGTAAATATATTAGTTGGTATGCATTTAAGGTAGTTATGTTATTTAGTATGAATAATATTTAAAAATTATTGGATTTCATGTTTTTTTCTTATATCCATCTATCTACCGATCATCTAACTGAGTAGAATAAGTTTAACTTTAGTTTAACTTGAATAGATCTACTAATCTTAAGATCAGGCATCAACTAAGAATAAGTTAAACTTATGTTTAACTTATTCTTAGTTGATGCCATGGTGGATTATTAATAGTGTAGGTAATCTGCAAAGGGGATTTTTATAAAGGGGATTTTATTATAATTATCAGGTTTAATATGAATCTGTGTTTTAGCTACTACAAGTTCTTTTTATCTTTTGAGTATTTTGATATCAGTTTTGATAGATATTCACTATGAATCAAAACATCTCTTGTATTTTTAATATTAATAGGAAAGTACATGCCCATTTTTAAAATAAACACAATACAGAAATGTGTTAATCGTAATTTTATGTAAATTAGAAGTTTAAACAACAGGAACTTAACATAAGTATTTTAAGTTCTGCTTCAAATGAAACGCAAAAAAACCAGAGTGCGGTTGTAAATCTAAAGGATATGAAATCCCAGTATGTGGTTTTCTTTCCCACTTATAAAAGATGGTTATCTCAAGATTTACGTGGTGATGCTAACTTTCTTTGTTTTCAGAGAAAAAGAAATGTAACTATTGTAAGCACTATAAAAGAAACATATTTTGAAGAAAAATTCTACGAGGAAATAATAGGTGGTACGATTTTAAAAGAAAAAAGTAAAGAGCTAAAAAAACAATTAAGTGAGGTTCATCCTTCTGCCCAAGAACAACAAAAACGAGATTACTTGAATACGGTTAATCAATTCATCGATGTGTCTTATCATCGTGAAAAAGAAGGATTTGAGGAACGAAAGAAGGTTGCAAAATCCATCATGGACAAAGAGCTTTATGAACAATTTTATCCTTCTGAAAAGTTTGTATATGGAGATAGTTACACTTCGATTCCAAATGATTTACAGCTTTATGTACAACAATATGATGGAGGGCAAGAAGAGGTCGAAGTGATTGCTGAATTTACGAATCATCTTGTTATAAAAGATGAAAATGTGGACGATCAAACGCATGACATCATTAAAGTTTCTCTACGGAAAGAAGAGAATAAATGGGTGATTTATAGTATCGAAGAATTGAAAACAGAAATGATGAAATGAGGTGGTATAAGTGGCATTTAAAAAGCAATTGGAAGACTATCGCTTTAGTTTAAATCGTAATCGCTCATGGAAGTATACAGCCGTTTTAATCTTTTTCTTTATCGGTTTTTTATCCTTGCTGACATCAAAATTCTACTTAAAAACAGAAGATCCTTTGTATCATACCAAAACCTATGAGGCGGTTTCTTCTAACATAACAGGAACCGTAACTATTGAGAATCGTGTGTATCATCTGGCTACTGACTCATTGGATATGGTCATCAAAATGGATCAAACCGATGAAGAAGAAGAAACGGTAAACGTGGATGATGTAACGAGTGATTCAGAAACAGATTCAACAGAAGAAATAGATGCTCATGCATTAATTACAACCCTCTATTCTGACCAACGAAAAACGAAAAGTGAAGAAGAAAAAGGAACCAAAACCAAACAAGATTATGCGCTTTTAGTCAATGATTTGGAAAAAGATTTTGTTAAAAAGAAAATGAAAAACTATGAAAAAGCAATTAAGGTAGAAGCCAAACATAAACGTCAAACGCAACACGAAATGGACGAATTACAACGTGATATGAAGTACCAAGTGCAGGAGGAAAAAGCCGATACGGAATCAAAAATTGCGATGAAAAAGGATGCCATTCAGTCGAGTGATGAAAGCATTCAGCTCTATGAAGATGAACAAAAAAGTTTACAAGAAAAGCTCCAAAAATTGAATGAAAAGCAACAAGATTTAGCCATGAAGTGAAAAAACACAGGGGGACGCAAAGGGGACATGGCTCCAAAACAGGGGGACATAAAGGGGACATTGAGGTTTTAAAGGGGGACGCAAAAGGGACGTACACCAAAAAAAGGGGACGCAAAGGGGACATTAAGCGACTTTCTTTGATATCACGGTTTTGCTAGGCTCTGCCTAGCCTATCACACCCTGTGATAGCAAAAACCCCTTATGCTCTTCTCTCTTTTTTAGTGGAGAACCACAAATTACAGGAAAGGAACGAATGTAGTGGATATAATCATACGAAATGTAAGTGCAACCGCAATAAAAAAGATTGACGAAAAGGCAAAAGAAAAAAAGATTTCTCGTCAGGAATTTTTAAAAGGTCAGCTTGAAACGCTGGCTTTTTTTCATGAACAAACCAACAGGGAATTACAACTTGAAAACATGCTAGAGAAAGTTCTTCAAATGATGGGTCAGTGCTCAACAACAATGGAAAATATGAATGACGTCATGCATGAATTGATGGGAGGAGATGAACCGTTATGATGAAGGAGCGTATGAAAGTATCGTTATCACCTGAAGTGAAAAAGTATATCCAATCTTATATGAAAGAACATCACTTGTCATTTACAGGTGATGCGATTTCTTGTATCTGTCAGGAGCATGAGGAAGCGCAAAAGAGAAAGGATGATTCGATAAAAAAGATCGTAAAGGATGTTACTCAAAATATAGAGGATCTTTTACAGAGGGAACGACTCCATATTAAAAAAGAGTTGCTATATATAGAGCAAAATATTGAACGATCTACAAGGAACAGTTTAAAAGAAGTTGAGGATTATAGCATAGCAAAACGAGGTGAGCTTTTCGCTTCTTTATTGGAGGGATATGAAAAATGAATCGGTCCTCTGTTACACCAGGAGTCGTGCTTAAAACGAAATTTGTTACGTCTGATAAGAAAGCATTTCAAGAGTATGTGGAGTATGTTGATCGTGACGATGCAAAGAAAGATCAAGGAGCACATGAAAAACTATTTTCTCTTTATCAAGACTATATGAATAACCCTGATAAGACATCCTCTTTATTTACAGAGCACTCGGATCAGTTAAATGAATATGAGAAAAAAGAATTGAAAGGTTTATTTGAAACAGCACAAAAAAATAACAGTATCATGTGGCAAGATGTTATTACATTTCATAACCCTTGGCTCCAAGAAAATGGTTTATATGACTCTCATACTCATACAGTGGATGAGAAAAAATTAATGGAAATTACCCGTCAGTCCATGAAGGAAATGCTTAAAAGGGAAAGGCTAGATCAGTCAGCTATCTGGTCAGCTGCCATACACTACAACACGGAAAACATTCATATTCATGTTGCAACAGTAGAACCAAATCCTACACGTGATCGGGGCAAAAGAAAACCCAAAACGTTAGATGCCATGAAATCAAAAGTGGTGAGTCAGATTCTTGAACGTGGGCAGGAACAAAAAGAAATAAATGATTTAATCCGTAAAAACATGGTAGGGAGCAAGAAACAGGATTCCTCTTTTAAATGGAGAAATCGAGAGCTTAAACCACTCTTTTTGCACATCTATAATCATCTTCCAGAAGATAAGAGACAATGGCAATACAGTTATAACACGTTGCAACCTTTAAGATCGTCTATTGATAGATTAAGTGCAAAATATATTCAAAAGTATCATGCAAAAGAATTTGAACAGTTCAATAATAAATTGGATCAAGAGGTAGAGGTGTTAAGGAAGGCATACGGTGAAGGAACGTTTGATAAGAAACGGTATGAACATTATAAGCAAAACAAAACAGATGAATTATATAAGCGAATGGGCAATGCTTTTTTAAGTGAAATGCGTGATTATGATCGAAAACAAACACATATCAAAAAAGTATTAGCTTCTTCTTCTGGGGCAAAGCAAAAGTCCTATTCGGCTAACCATCTACCTGTACACGTTTCTCTAAAAAAAATGGAACGTGCTTTTAAATCAGAATATGAGAGCTGGAAAAATCAACAACATTATGAGCGTTTGCAAAAAGATATTGAACAAAATCGTGAAGTTGAAAGGGGTTATTAAAAATGGATAAATACAGACATAAGGTGACAGTGGATGAAGAAACAGAGGCATACATTCAAGAGTATATGAGGGAACATAAACTTCGTTTTGCTTCAGAAGCGATTATTGATATTTGTGAGAAATATAGAAAGATTCAAGAGCAAGAATGGTCATTGAAATATATTTCTGAAGTCGTCAGCAATAGCCTACATGACGTTATAAAAGAAGAACTAAAAAGGATTCGTCTTGGCACAAACAGTGCCGATAAAAACACACAAATTTTAATTGAGTATATGAATGGGCTATTTGCTCATCATGGATTTAAAGGACTTATGACGACAAGTATGAGGGAAATGGATAGTACACGAATTGCGCGAGAAGTTGTCGAAAATCGTATTGCTCATCAACGTCAAAAGAAGGTTGATGCAGAAGAGTCAAGAGGGAAACAACCATCTCATTGATGGATGTATATAAAGATAGATTTGAAAATTTATAGGAGGAATGAATATGTTTTTTAACAAAGATTTAGTGTTAGCTTCGATTAAAGCTGTGGGAGAGGATCATGCCATTGTACAGTATCAAGGCAAAGAAGTAGAGGTGAATTTAAGTCCAGAAGAAGCGAAAGAGTTTCATCAATATGTGGTGCATCAAGAGAATATGTTGGTACCAATGAATATTAAAACACAGAAGCTTTTTGTGGATTTAGAAGAACCGTGGTATGAACAAGAATTAGAAGAATTAAAGGAGATCTCCTATCAAGAAGAGGAGGGAGAAGATGAGTAAGGTATATGCGAAAAAATCTGTGGAAGATAAGCGTAAAGAAGTCGAAGAACTAACGAAAAGCATGGAGAAGAAAGTAGAGCAGCATTTTCATTCTGCCGAAGAACTAAAAGACTATTTATCTTTCATGGGTAAGTTTTATCAATACTCCATGTCAAACACAGCGCTTATTCAAGAACAGTTCTTTGGTGCTCAAGCTGTTGGCTCATTTAAGTTTTGGAAAGACAAGGGGTTCTCTGTTAATAAAGGTGAAAAGGGTATTAAGATCCTTGTTCCAAACAAAACGGTTCCTAAATTTAAAGATGAAAATGGGAAATGGAAGTCTATCAATAAAGCCACTCCACAAGAAAAAAAACTCATACAAGATGGAAAAAAGGAAGTTACTCAAGGTTGACTGTATTTCTCAGTCGGCCATGTTTTCGATCTGGCGCAGACAAACGCAAAGGCGAGTGATTTACCTAAGATATTCCCGAATCGTTGGTTAGAAGGAAACGTGGAGGACTACAAAGCACTCTATAAAGGAATGGAAGCTATTGCTGAAAAGAATGGTATTTCTATTATTCAACCAAAAGAGGAGCTTGGAGCTGCAAAAGGAGTTTCATATACACTAACAAAAGAAGTTGCGTTAAATCCCCGTAACTCTGAACGTCAAAATGTAAAAACTTTGATACACGAATTGGCCCATGCGAAACTTCACACCAAAGACACACATCTAAACTATACGGCTGCGGAAAAAGAGTTTCAGGCAGAAATGACAGCTTATACGGTTTCCTCTTATTTTGGAATCGACACCGGTTCTTACTCGTTGGATTACCTGTCACACTGGACGAAAGGAAAGACATTTGAAGATAAAACCAAGCTTTTAAAAGAAGTACATGAAACGTCCGTTGGCTTTATTGAAACAATAGAAGAAACGTTGGTAAAAGAACGAGAAAAAAATCAGTCACCAGAAAAAAACGATGAAAAACAGCAGCAAGAAGATCCTCTTTCTTCTGAAAATGTACAAGAGAAAATGAAAGAGGGTTATGAAGATTATAAACAAAAACAGCAACAGGAATCGGCACAAAATGTAGATAGCATTTTAGATCGTGTTACGGCTGAAGAGAAATATTATTCAACCAAAACACAAGCGATCAAAAATGGATGGATGACAAAGGAAGAAGTCGTGAAACTTGAACATCAGATCGATTCGAACGTCACTAAAAACGAGAAGGGAGTCATCAATGCTCAAGTTCAGGAACAATCTCTTACTTTTCAAGACCGTATGGAAGTGGGCAGTCACATGCAATTCCAAAAACGTACAGGCAGCGTCAAAAAGAAAAAAGAAGAACAGGAACTCGAAAGGTAAGGGAGCATAAAAAGCTCTCTTTTTTATTGTCCAAATACTACTTTAATGGAGGAATTTATGATGAAAAAAATTACGTCTCTTTCAAATGACCAATTTAAAACACTTGTTTCCGATAAACGAGAATTAAAGAAGTTTATGAAGCACCCACAAAATGAAAAAATTGAGGCAGATTGGGCGAACATCAGTGAGAAACAGCTGCAAGACATACCTTCTGGTGCTGTTTACTTAACACAATCAGCTCTAGGAGAGGAAAAACCGCAGGTTTTGCTTGTTTCTACTGATGGAAAAGGGCAAAAACAAGCTTATGAAAGTGAAGCAACACTTGATTTTTTAAAGAGTCATGATGTGAATCCTGTTTTAGAGAAAGATCGAGAAACGCAGCTCAAAACAAGCTATATTACGTTTTTACAGGCTCATGACAAAGAGAAACCTCAAGATATTGATAGCATGTTAGCCCGTGTGAATGCTGAAAACGATTATGTGATGTTGAAATCAAGTGCTTTAAAGGAAAATACGTTCACTCCTGACCAATTGAAAGGCATAGAGGATGAGCTTTCTCATCAGTTTCAAGCACGAAAACAGGCACAAGAGAAGGACCGATATCAAGAAGATTACAAACAAGAAGTACTAGAAGTTATGCAGCAGCCTAGTGAAGAAACACAGTATAAACAGCTGTTTAAGCAAAGCTTGTTAGCCCAATTAGGCATATCAGATGAAAAAGATTCTTCTAAAGAAGCGAAAAAGGGAGCTGAAGCAGAAAAAGCTCCTGTCGAAAAGCAGTTCAAGCAAGAAACACCTCAAGAGAAAGAGCAGCGTTTGGCCAAAATGAAAGAGTTTGAACAAAAGCATTCCTTTGATAAGGTGTATAAATTAAAAAAAGAAGTGCTGCAGGAATTAAAAGAGCTGAATTTGACTGATTCTCAACGTGAGAAATTAACCAAGCTTGAAAAGGCTTTGGACACAGAGAAAAAGGATCATGACAGGCAGAAAAAAGAAGAGAAATCACAGAATGGATTTACAAAGTTTTTTGCACGGAACAGTGGAGCATTTCCCTCCAAAAAACGGGATCAGACACAAGAAATGGAACGTTAAAAAAAGCAAAAGTTTAGACAGAATGGGAGGGCTGAAAAGCTCTCCTTTTTCATATCGTGGAGTGAAGGAGGGATTTAGGTGGGAGAACGAAAACATGTCAAGGAGGAGGAGGTTATGAAAGCGAGAGATATTGATTTGTTGTCGTATCTGGAAGCAAAAGGCGAAACCTTTGTAAAAGAAGGAAAGTATTATCGTCATACAGAACATGATAGTTTACTCATCAAAGGAAATATGTACGCTTGGAACAGCCGGAATGAAACAGGGTATGGAGCGATCAGTTTCGCTCAAATGTATTATGGGATGTCGTTTCCACAAGCCGTATTAGATATCAACAAAGGCGATTATAAAGAGCTTTCTCATTCGCATGAGCAACCGTCGGTTTCACCATCCAAAGAGCCTTTTCGCTATCCCAAAGAGTTAGAAGTAAAGGAACAAAGCAAAGTGAAGAATTATCTCATAAAAGAACGTAAAATAGATCCTCGATTAGTTGACTGGCTCCTTCAAAAAGATTTAATCGCCCAGGACAAACGAAACAATGTCGTGTTTAAATGGCGTGAGCATGGAGGCAAAGGAAAAGTGATTGGGGCGGATCGTCAAGGAACAGCTTCTATAAATAATAAGCGAGGTTCTTTTAAACAAGTCTTACCGAACGATAACCCACATACCGGCTTTTCAGTTGACGTTGGTCGCCCAAATAAGATTCATTTCTTTGAAAGCCCAATTGACCTTCTTTCTTATTGGAGTATACAAGAGAATACATTGCAGAATACACGCCTTATTAGTATGAATGGCTTAAAGCCTAAAACTGTTGCTCAGTCTTATATCGAAGCTCGAAGAGAAGGCTTAAACATTAAAGAAATGGTGCTAGCTGTCGACAATGACCAAGGGGGAAAAGAATTTATTGACAAAATGAACCAAATCGTTAATGCTGATTTAATAAGAGCAGATATTCCAAAGGGAACAAAAGACTGGAACGAGGAGTTAAAGAAGAATGGGAAAGCCATTCAACCTGTAGCATCACGCCTTCGGAATAAACAAACAGAACAGGAGCTTTCAATGAATGGATAAGGTGTTTCAAAGTGTATTTTATCTTTTTCTTATCATAATTTTAGTTAAGCTTTCTCAATTTGCTTATCGTGTCTTTCGTGAACGGAAGTATATGAAAGAGCTAGCCCAATCAGGTATGCCCTATATTGATAAAATGGATGGTTATCAGTTTGAAATTTATCTGAAAGCCCTTTTTCAGCAATTAGGTTATAAAACTCAAGTGACGCAAAAGTCTGGTGATTTTGGAGCTGACTTGGTGATGAAAGGCAAGGATAAGATTGTGATTCAGGCCAAACGGTATGGAGTTAAAAATCGGGTTAGCCTTTCGGCTGTACAAGAAGTTTATGGAGCAAAAGCGTATTATAAAGCGAATCAGGCTTGGGTCGTGACCAATAGTTATTTTACTAAACAAGCAAAAGAGTTAGCAGCTGCATGTGATGTGACCTTAGTGGATCGTGCAGATCTTCAAAAGTTTATTAATGAAGTCAATCCTGTTTTTAAGGCACGAGAAATCTTTGAAAATATCACACCAGAACCTCGTAAGTGTCCGAAATGTGGGCAGGATCTAGTCGTACGAGATGGGAATGGTACTCGTTTTTTTGGCTGTTCAGCTTTTCCAGAATGTCGTCATACCGAAAAGATTAATAAGCAATAAATGTTAGCTTAAAACAAAGGATAAGCATCGCTGAATGATTTTGACAATATGTTTATTTTCAATGATAATGTCTTAGTAACTAAGGTTATAAAAGGATGAGTAGCATGAAAAAATCAGAGAAATTTACCTCCTAAAAATTTAATAAAATTATTAGGAGGTATTCAAAGATGAAATTTAAATTTATTGATCGAGAAAATTGGTATCGAAAAGAGTATTTTGAGCATTATTTACAACAACAGACAACTTTTAGCATGACTAATGACATAAATATTAGTATTCTTTTAAAAAATATAAAGAAGAAAAAGTATAAGCTATATCCGGCATTTATTTATATGGTTACAAAAACGGTTAATTCCCACAGGGAATTTAGAACATGCTTTAATTCCGAAGGGAAATTAGGTTATTGGGAAGAAATGATTCCGTCTTATACAATCTTTGACAATGAATCTTCAATGTTTTCTAGTATATGGACACAAAATTCAAGTAGTTTTGCTGAATTTTATGATATGTACCAAGATGATGTAAAAAAATACAATAGTTTGGGGAAATTGTTTCCTAAGCCCACAATACCAGCGAATAATTTCCCGATCTCTATGCTACCTTGGAGTTCGTTTACTGGATTTAACTTAAACATTAATAATGGGGGAGACTTTCTTTTGCCGATTATTACAGCTGGTAAATATTCAAAAAAAGAAAATGGGATCTTTTTGCCTATTTCCATACAATTACATCACGCTGTTTGTGATGGTTATCATGCTAGTGTTTTTATAAATAATTTACAAAAGCTTGCTGATGAAAGTGAAGATTGGCTGTAAAAGGGTAGACCGAATGACATTTTTAATACGTTTCTAAGGCACCAATATTTGCATCGAATAAGTAATTATACGCAAAACAAAAGTTAATTTCGTCAGAGAGCGTTTCTCTGCATGTCAAAATTGTCGATTAACTAGGTTTTTATTTATAAATGATCGTGACGAAAAAGCATCTTTCTAATTGAAAGGTGCTTTTTTTGTTTCCTATAAAAATATAAAAAAGAGGAGAGTTTTTATGAAGAACATTTTTATGAAATCAATGACTGTTCTTACATTATTAATGGTCGCATTATGTGGGGTAAATGAAGGAAAAACAGAAGCAGCAAACAAACCAGCGAATCAAGATTTGATTATTATTAACAAGTACTACAACAAGCTTGCGTATTTTCATAATGGTTATATTGAAATCGTTGATCCAGTAGCAACGGGAAAAACATGGGACAAAACACCAGTTGGCTTTTTTAAAGTAGTGAACAAGATTAAAAACCGTCCTTATTATACAGGACATATTCCTGGGGGCGATCCTCGTAATCCGTTAGGAAAACGTTGGTTAGGATTAAATGCAAACGGTACGTATGGTGATACATACGGCATTCACGGCAATAACAATGAAAGCAGCATTGGAAAGTATGTGAGTCAAGGATGTGTGAGAATGCATAATGCAGATATTGAAAAGCTTTATGATAAAGTTCAAGTGGGTACACCTGTTGCGATTACTTATTCCTATAAAAGCTTTGTTGATCTTACGAGCGTATACGGTTATAAATTCAAAGGTTATAAAATGAAAAACAACTAATACCTGAACAGCATTCCGTGTTTATCATGGAATGCTGTTTTTTCTTTGTCTTCTTTCCATATAGCCCTTATCATAGAAATAGATGAAAAATATGGTGAAGGAGGATATGATTATGCGAGCAAAAATTGAAAGGGCTAAACACGTGTTAATGTTTAAAGCTACAGGGGAGTTTTATGCACATGAGGTAAATAAAGATAAATTGAAAATGGGCTTTTTTATCTGTCCTTCTTGTGAAGTCAGAGTCCATTATAAACACGATCATTTCTTTTCCCGTGAACATACACGAAATTGCACCTTTGTGAAGGAACAATTTAAGAAAAAAGCCTACTAGATAAATGAAGATTCAACAATTTTATATGAGACTACGGTAAAAAGGGAACGCTTGGGGCTAAAGGGTTTTGATGAGTTCCTTGTTTCTGTTTCATGCAGATTTTTATACATATTTTCTTCAGGTAACATGTAGTATATCTGTGGAAAATATGTTATTATTTAGTTGACAATATTTCTACCTTATGACAAATATTAGCTATAAAAAGCTACCTCTGTTGACGACCGGAGGTAGCTTTTTATTTTGTTAATACCCAGGTTTGTTCAATACAGATAGTCCCAAAAGGCACACCTTTTTAGACGCTGAAAAAACGAATGATAAAACGTCTATTTATCCTTAAAAATAAACCTTTTGAGACGTATAAAAAATAATAGACCTTATTGTACATTTTTTCATATACTTAAACTATTCAATAAAAACAAGGATGGTTTTAGCAATGGGAATCGATTTTGGCTATATTCGTGTAAGTGCAAATGAACAAAATTTAGATAGACAGTTAGAGGCAATACAACCTTACATAACGAATGAAAAGTACATACACAGTGATAAGGCTAGTGGTAAGGATATGGAACGCGATGGCTTTCAGAATATGCTTAAAGCGATGAGAAATGGTGACACCCTGTACATTAAATCTATTGACCGTCTGGGACGAAATAAAGCACAGATTAAACAGTATTTAGAGCAGTTTAGGAATGAAGGAATTAGAGTCAAAATTATTGATTTACCTACTACTATGCAAGATGTACCAACGGGGCAAGAATGGGTCATAGACATGATCAATAACATCATTATAGAGGTCTATACTTCTATGGCCCAACAGGAAAGAGAAACGATTTTACAGCATCAACGAGAAGGCATAGACATTGCTAAATCTAAAGGGAAACACCTTGGTCGCCCCATCATCACTTTCCCAGAAGAATGGGATAGACTGTATAAAGAATGGACGTCTGGAAAAATCACTGCTGTAGCATTTATGAATGAAGTGGGAATGAAAAAAGCGACATTTTATAATAAGGTAAAAGCTTACAAGTTGCAAAATTAGTCAGCTTTCATCTTATTATATGGGTTTGGTGTATTCAAAATAGAATCCATAGTAGATACGGATACCAAGTACTTAACTCTAAGGGTTAAAGGGGAAAGGCAGATGGAGGCTTAGCTTTTCTATGTCCAATTTATTGTTTTAAATCTAATATTAAAAGAAGCACCTATTTCAATCGGTGCTTCTCTAATTTAACTCAGAGCATCATTAATTATATAAAACGTATAATGTTCATCCCTCTGACTTCTGTAGCAATGGATGTAACACTAGTTGTAACAGTAGTCTGGACGGAAATAGTATATGTCGAATTTCCAGTTGAAGGTGGCACATCTACATAGGTGTTTGCACTTAGAAAACGTTGGTTACCTGCAGAATTCCCATTCCTTGAGATCGTCAATTGATTAATTAGTGTCCCATCTCTTCTGAGATTTATATTATAAGCAATACTCCAGTTACTTGAAGTAACAAATAGTGTTTGTGTATTGTTATCAATTTTAACGTCGTTTCCTGCAGTAACAGCAAGAGTAATCGTGCTTAATGTCGTTTCTACTCCCACACTGATAGGAATTGAAGTAGACGATTGGTCAAAGAATAAAGATGATTGAGCAGGTTGAGAAGCTCCGGTAGCTCCAGTGATTCCAGTAGCTCCAGTGATTCCAGTAGCCCCAGTAACTCCAGTGACTCCAGTGGATCCAGTAGCTCCGGTAGCTCCAGTGATTCCAGTAGCTCCAGTGATTCCAGTAGCTCCAGTGATTCCAGTAGCCCCAGTAACTCCAGTGACTCCAGTGGATCCAGTAGCTCCGGTTCCACCCGTTGCTCCAGTAGATCCAGTGATTCCAGTAGCCCCAGTGACTCCGGTTATTCCAGTAACTCCAGTAGCCCCAGTAACTCCAGTGGATCCAGTAGCTCCGGTT
>Ga0209795_10001678_pt1 | contig 13328 bp, 9 predicted proteins | sample AgamicOrMarz_FD_187166 | JGI IMG/M metagenome (GOLD analysis project Ga0209795, IMG submission 187166) | Agave microbial communities from Guanajuato, Mexico - Or.Ma.rz (SPAdes) (version 2) | ecosystem: Host-associated > Plants > Phyllosphere > Phylloplane/Leaf | place: Guanajuato, Mexico...
ACAGGAAACGCCTCAGCGATTTACAGCCGGACCGAGGCATCGCTGAAAGCCCTCAGTTATTCTGAGGCAACGTTATAGCTTTTGCTTTCAAATTACTGGGGATCCCTCAGCCCCTGGGGAGAGGGTTAGGGTGAGGGGGTCTATTGATTGCCCGCCCACACCACCATCACCTTATCGCCCTTGTGCTCGCGCACAAAGCCGTAGCCCTCTTTCATTGACAGCGTTGTTTGCTTGCCTTCACCCACCGCCGGATGACGGGCGCGGAACTGCCCCAGAAGCTGCCAGTGGGCGATAGTTAACGCCTGTTTACCCGTGACGTCCTGCCAGTTCATATCCGAACGGGTTCCCTGTAGCGGATCGGAGCCCGTCGGGCCGAATGGACGCTCTGATTCATCGCCGTAATAGATCTGGACGCTTCCCGGTGCCAGCAGCAGTAACTCAGCGGCGCGCTGGCCCCCTTCACGGAACAGACGCGTATCATGGGAGGAGAGATAGCTCAGCACATTAAAACTTTGCAGCTTTTCTGCCATTTGCTGCCAGGTCAAATCCATATCGGCCAGACAGTCCACCGCTTTCGCCGCCTGCTTCTGATAGTCAAAGTTGATCATCGCATCGAAACCGTGGCGGTAATAATCGCTCTGCATCACGCCGTGGCCCCAGGATTCACCGGTCATCCAGAATGGCGCATTGTCGAGTTTTTTGTCCGGGTTGGCGGCTTTCCACGCGGCCAGCGCCTGGCTGGCCTGGTTTTTCAGTTGCTGCCAGGCTTCAGGCTCAACGTGCTTAGCGGTATCGACCCGGAAGCCGTCGATGCCGTAGTCACGTACCCACTGGCTGAGCCAGTGGGTCAGGTAATCTCGCGGCGTGAAATTCGTCATCACTTTCGCGTTGGTGTCGGGCTTGTGTTGATAAAAGTTCGGCAAACCTGACGGGATCTTAGATTCCGTTTTCAGATCCGGCAGGAAGGCCAGCGACATGGTCAGATCGTCAAAGCCCGGGTTGTCATAATCACCGATATCGGTACGGATCCATTTTTTACCCCACCATTTTTCCCATGCGGCTTTGTCACTGAAGTTGATGTAATCGTTGAAGCTGTGCCAGCTTTGACCCGCGCCTGGCTTCCAGTCAGTCCAGCGCTCGCCGAGGGTTTTTTTCAGCTCATCGCCCTGCAAATAGAGCGCGCCAAACTGATACTCCTGCATATCTGCAAGCGTCGCATAACCCGCGTGGTTCATGACAATGTCAAACAGGACGCGGATACCGCGCCTGTGCGCGTCGTCGACAAGCTGGCGTAAATCATCTTCGCTGCCCATGTTGGCGTCGAGTTTCGTCCAGTCCTGAGTGTAATAGCCGTGATAGGCGTAGTGGGGGAAATCCCCTTTGGTGCCGCCGCCAACCCAGCCGTGGATTTGCTCCAGCGGTGAGCTTATCCAGAGCGCATTCACGCCCAGTTGCTGAAGGTAATCCAGTTTGCTGGTAAGCCCTTTCAGATCGCCGCCGTGGAAAGTACCAATCTCCTGCATACCGTCTTTATGGCGGCCATAGCTGTTGTCGTTGGTGGGGTCGCCATTTACGAAGCGATCGGTCAGCACGAAATAGACGGTGGCGTTTTGCCAGCTGAATGGCGCGGGTTTGTCCGTCTCGGCGCGCTCAAGCAGCAGCAGGCCATTGCTGTTGGCGGCTGGCTGAAGAATTACTTTGCCGTTTTGAACGGTCGCGGTCTGTTTGCTGTAAAAATCACGCACCACCGTGCCTTCCGGAAAGGTGTTAACGACATCGATCGTGAGCGGTTTGCCGTCCCACTTCGGGCACTGGCGGGTAACGTTTGCGACAGGCTGTGGCGCCGCACTTTGTACCGTCAACATCAGCGTCGGCGTTCCCGAGCGCGTATCAATACGCATCTGATAAACGCCGTCACGGAATAACCGCCACTGCGGTGGGGTCCCTTCGCAGGGTTTGAGCGACAGCATCTCGTTGAGTTTAATGGCACCTGTCGGCTGCCAGCACGCGTTATCAAGACTCAACGTCAGCGGGCGGGTACCCTTCGCAAGCGTTGCCTGGCTGGTAAAGACGCCGGTACCTTCAGCGCTAAACGCGTTAAATCCCGGCGATGACCAGTCGGCATGCGCGAATGCGGGTAACATCAGAACAGCTAATGCAGTGCGTTTCATTCCATTTTCCTGTCGCGGCATTTTTGACCAGTGTGCCACTCGGCTCAGGGGAAAAACTCCTCCTCTGAGGCTTTCTGCCAGGAGGACGCGAAGGGATGAGTGATCCCGCGCAAAATTAGGCAGTTATCTGCGATATCGCGCACATTTTTCCAGTGCTGGTGATTTAATGAGCATGTTCCGGATGACATAGTTTCGGAATTGGACTATTTGTATACGTGCTCTTGAGGACTATTTTTGGTATGATTTGAGATTCCGCTCTCAAATTTTTGAAGAAAATAAGGTGTTGGAATGTTTATATCCGACCAGGAGACCTAATGATATCGACTCCCATTCGACGATATGGGGCCGCGATACTCATGTTACTCACCATGGCATTTTCAGGTGAGGTGCTTGCAAAGACGCACGCGGATACAACGAGTAAGAAAGCCCACGTAATAAAGACGACAAGCAGTAAGGTTAGCAGTAAACAAGAGTATTCTCGCAATAGTGCAAAGAGTAGTTCACTTCCTGATTTGCGAAAATACCCTTCCGGGACACCAAGGAAAAAAGCGTTTCTCCGGACGGTAATGCCTTACATTAAAAGTCAAAATGCCGCGATTAATGCGGATCGTAACTGGCTGATCTCCAAACAGTACGATAGCCGCTGGTCGCCGTCTGAGCGCACTCGCCTGAAAGACATCGCCAAACGCTATAAAGTGAAGTGGAGCGGGAACACGCGTCGTGTGCCGTGGAACACTCTGTTAGAGCGTGTGGACATTATTCCAGGCAGTATGGTCGCGACAATGGCCGCCGCCGAAAGCGGTTGGGGCACCTCGAAGCTGGCGCGCAACAACAACAATCTGTTTGGCATGAAATGCGCAAAAGGTCGTTGTACTAATGCACCCGGCAAGGTGAAGGGCTATTCACAGTTTGAATCGGTGAAAGATTCCGTGAATGCCTATGTGGTGAACCTGAACACCCATCCGGCCTACTCCTCGTTCCGTAAGTCACGCGCTCAGCTGCGTAAGGCGGATCAGGAAGTAACGGCTACGGCGATGATCCACAAGCTGAAAGGTTATTCCACTCAGGGACAGCGTTATAACAATTACCTGTTCTCCATGTACCAGGATAACCAGCGACTGATTGCCGCACATATGTAATGAAAAACGCCTTCCACTGGAAGGCGTTCTTTTTTCTAGAGCAGGACTTCACTGTACCGTTCCCGGTACTCCTTCGGCGTGGTGTCATACTCTTTTCTGAACACCGAATAGAAATACTGAAGCGACGGATAGCCGCACATCTGTGAAATCTCGTTGATCGACAGCGAGGTGGAGATCAGCAGACTGCGCGCTTTCTCCAGCTTTTCCGCATGGATCACGGCGTGAATCGTCTCACCGACTTCCTCTTTGAACCGCTTCTCCAGATTCGAACGTGAAATGCCGACCGAATCGAGCACCTGATCGACCTTAATCCCTTTGCAGGCATGATTGCGAATGTAGTGCATCGCCTGAATCACGGCCGGATCGTTTAAGGAGCGGTAGTCAGTTGAGCGACGCTCGACCACGCGAACGGGCGGAACCAGCAGACGCTGGAGCGGCAGGGATTCGTTGGCTAACAGTCTGTGCAGCAGCTTTGCGGCCTGATAGCCCATCTGACGGGTACCCTGAGCCACGGATGAGAGCGCCACGCGCGACAGATAGCGCGTAAGCTCTTCGTTATCAATACCAATCACGCACAGCTTTTCAGGCACCGGAATATGCAAATGTTCGCACACCTGTAATACGTGGCGGGCGCGGGCGTCCGTCACGGCGATAATCCCTGTCTGGGGTGGCAGAGTTTGCAGCCAGTCAGCCAGGCGATTTTGTGCGTGCTGCCAGTTTTCTGGCGCGGTTTCCAGCCCCTGATAAACGACGCCGCGATATTTCTCCTGGGCAACCAGCTGGCAGAAGGCATATTCACGCTCCATCGCCCAGCGCTTTCCGCTGGTGGCGGGCAATCCGTAAAACGCAAAACGATGTACGCCTTTCTCCTTTAAATGGAGGAAGGCGGTCTCGACCAGAGCATGGTTATCCGTGGCGATATAGTGAACGGGGGGGTAATGTTCCGGTGTATGGTAAGAGCCGCCAACGCCCACGATAGGCACGTCGACGCCACTCAGCAACTGTTCAATCACGGGGTCGTCAAAGTCAGCGATGACCCCGTCTCCCAGCCAGTCTTTGATGTTCTCCAGACGGGTACGAAAATCTTCTTCGATGAAAATATCCCATTCGGATTGCGACGCCTGCAAATATTCGCCAACCCCTTCAACCACCTGCCGGTCATAGGCTTTGTTGGCATTGAATAACAACGTAATGCGGTGACGCTTTTCAAACATGGCTCATTTCCCAAATTAGTCACGATAGTGTTATCAGGCGCGCCGCTTGGTGGCAGAGTCCATCCAGACTGCCAGCAAAAGAATGGCACCCTTGACGATATACTGCCAAAACGTCGGCACGTCCATCATACTCATCCCGTTATCCAGCGAAGCCATAATAAATGCGCCCATCACCGCTCCCGCCACGCTGCCAATGCCCCCGGCGAGGCTGGTCCCGCCAATCACGCAGGCGGCGATGGCGTCCAGCTCGGCAATATTACCCGCAGACGGGGAGCCCGCCCCCAGTCGCGAACTGAGGATCAGCCCCGCGATGGCCACCATCAGGCCGTTGATGGCAAAGACGGCGAGTTTGGTGCGTTCTACGTTGATACCAGATAAACGCGCGGCTTCCAGATTGCCGCCGATGGCATAAATACGGCGACCGAATGCGGTACGTGTGGCCATAAACATCCCACCTAACAGCAACAGCGCCAGCAGCAGAACGGGCGTTGGGACGCCGCGATAATCGTTTAACAGCCAGATGGCCCCCAGCACAATCACCGCAGTAAGCGCCTGACGGCCGACAACCGAGGTTGAGGCAGGCGAGGCCAGCCCCAGCGCCTGGCGACGCATGCGTCCTCGCCATTGCCACGCGACAAACGCCATCAGCCCAACCACGCCGATCGTAAAACCGACGCCATCAGAGAGGTAGCTTTGGCCAATCTGGGACATCGAGGCGCTGGTCGGGGAGACGGTGGTGCCGTTGGTGATCCCAATCAGAATGCCGCGGAAGGCCAGCATCCCCGCTAAGGTGACGATAAACGACGGGACTTTACGGTAGGCCACCCACCAGCCATTCCACGCCCCCAGCAGCAGACCCAGCACCAGCGTGACCGCAATCGTCAGCGGCAGCGGCCAGCCGAGCCAGACGTCAAAAATTGCCGCCACGCCGCCGAGCAGACCCATCATCGACCCTACCGACAGGTCAATTTCCGCTGAGATAATCACAAAGACCATCCCCACCGCCAGGATCCCGGTGATGGCGGTCTGACGCAGCAGGTTAGAGACGTTACGTGCGCTTAAATAGGAGCCATCGGTCATCCAGGTAAAGAACAACATGATCACGATAATGGCGGCAATCATTACAAAAACTTGCAGATTCAGCGATTTAAGTCCTGCGAACGCACCGGGCGTCGGAACAGCGACTTTGATATCAGACGGGTTGCTTTTCGACATGGCGTTCGCTCCTTAAGGCAGCTTCCATCACCTGCTCTTGCGTCAGGTTCTGGTTGTTCAGGTTGGCTTTGAGTTTCCCTTCATGCATGACCAGCACGCGGTCGCTCAGCCCCAGCACTTCAGGCAATTCGGACGAGATAACAATGACGGCAATCCCTTGCTGCACAAGCTGGTTGATCAGCTTGTAGATTTCATACTTCGCGCCGATATCGATCCCGCGGGTGGGTTCGTCCAGAATTAAAATGCGCGGATTAAGCAGCAGGCAGCGCGCCAGAATCGCTTTCTGCTGGTTGCCGCCGCTCAGGCGTCCTATCGCCAGCTCCGGCGAGGAGGTTTTCACCTTGAGCCGGGCAAGCGACTGGAGAATACACTGCTGTTCTGCGGCATCATCCAGGCTGCTCAGCGCGCCGGAAAACTGGCTGAGCGCCGCCAGCGTGATATTTTTTCCCACCGCCATTACCGGCACGATGCCGTCTTTTTTGCGGTCTTCTGGCACCATGGCAATGCCCTTAGCAATAGCCTGCTGGCAGTTGTCGATTTTTACCGGCTGACCGTCGATATAAATTTTGCCTTCCCAGCGCCCCGGCCAGACGCCAAAGAGACACTGCACGGCCTCGGTTCTTCCCGCACCCACTAAACCCGCAATGCCGAGAATTTCGCCGCGGTGCAGCGAGAAGGAGAGGTTATCCACGCGCTTGATATGGCGGTTAACGGGATGCCACGCCGTCAGGTTTTCCACGCGCAGGAGCTCTTCGCCGATGGTGTGCGGTTCGTTGGGATACAGCGCGGTGAGTTCGCGACCCACCATCATGGTGATGATGTCATCCTCGCTCATGCCTTCTGCTTCACGCGTGCCGATGTGCTGCCCGTCGCGGATGACGCAGATGGTGTCGGAAATGGCTTTCACCTCATTGAGCTTGTGCGAAATATAGATGCAGGCGATACCGTGGTTTTGCAGATCGCGGATGATATTGAGCAGTACGGCGGTTTCCTGTTCGGTGAGTGAGGCGGTTGGTTCGTCGAGGATCAGCAGGCGCACCTGTTTGTTCAGCGCCTTGGCGATCTCGACCAGCTGCTGCTGGCCTAAACCTAAGTCGCCCACGCGCGTATCCGGTGAGATAGCCAGGCTCACCTGAGCCAGCAGTTTTTCGCAGCGCAGCGTCATGGTGTCGTAATCCAGTACGCCGTGGCGTGAGAGTTCGGCACCGAGAAAGATATTTTCCAGCACGGTAAGGTGCTTCACCAGCGCCAGCTCCTGGTGAATGATAGCGATGCCTTTACGTTCGGTATCGCGAATGTGCGTGGCCTGGAGCACCTCACCGGCAAAAACAATTTCGCCCTCGTAGCTGCCGTGCGGGTAGATCCCGCACAACACTTTCATCAGCGTGGATTTTCCCGAGCCATTTTCGCCGCACAGCGACATCACTTCGCCGGGATTCAGCCGCAGGCTTACGTTATCGACTGCTTTCACCGCTCCGAAGGCTTTGGTGATGCTTTTCATTTCAAGTAAATAAGACATAACTGCTCCGCATAGCCCAACAGATGAACAGGGCAGGTCAATGCGCCCCTGCCGGGCAGGGGCTGCGCTGGATTACAGTTCACTCTTCTTATGGAAACCGTCTTTCACCACGGTGGCGTCAATATTCTCTTTGTTGACTTCGATAGGGGTAAGCAGGCGAGCAGGTACGTCTTTCAGGCCGTTATTTAACGTCGCGTCTGCTTTAGGTTGCTGGCCATTGCCCAGCTCAACGGCAATTTCGGCGGCCGTATTGGCAAGCTCGGTAATGGGCTTATACACCGTCATGGTCTGGGTACCCGCGATGATGCGTTTTACACCCGCAAGGTCGGCGTCCTGGCCGGAAATAGCGACTTTCCCGGCCAGACCCTGCGCGCTCAGCGCCTGAATGGCGCCACCCGCAGTGGCATCGTTAGAGGCCACCACCGCATCGATTTTGTTGTTATTTGCGGTCAACGCGTTTTCCATAATTTTCAGCGCGTTTTCCGGTAACCAACCGTCAGCCCACTGGTCGCCGACGACTTTAATTTTGCCCTCGTCGATATACGGCTTCAGCACTTTCATTTGTCCCTGGCGGAACAGTTTGGCGTTGTTATCCACAGGCGAGCCGCCCATCAGGAAATAATTCCCCTGAGGCACTTTTGCGACCAGGCTTTTAGCCTGTAATTCACCCACCTTTTCATTGTCGAACGAAATATAATAATCAATATCGGCATTATTAATCATGCGGTCATAAGCCAGGACTTTTATCCCTTCCTGTTTCGCTTCTTTCACCACGTTGCTTAATACCTGGCCGTTATACGGGATAATGACCAGCACATCGACGCCACGGTTGATCATATTCTCGATTTGCGACATTTGCGTCTCTTCGTTGCCGTTAGCGGACTGAACGAACACCTCCGCGCCGAGAGATTCCGCTTTTTTAACAAATATATCGCGATCTTTTTGCCAGCGCTCCAGGCGTAAGTCATCAATCGCCATGCCGATTTTGACCTCTTTGGCATGTCCGGCAAAGCTTGCAAGCAGGAGAGTAGTGCAGAGCGTTAGGGTCAGGTTCTTTATCTTCATAATTATTAGGCCTTTTTGTAGGGGTATGTGTAGCTGAGATAAAAGAAACGTTCACTGCTGAGACGCAGCAAATTTTTAACGTGGAAAGGCCTGCTGGCAATTACAGATTTTTATCTTCTCATTACGATATTTGGTTTATTTCTGAATTTATGACCGCGATCGGATTTTAAAAAGCGTAACCTATTAATTACATTTGATTCTGGAATGCGCGCCGAAAAATAGTTTGTCTGCGCATTATTTTGCGAGCCAGCGCACAATTGCGCATTATCTCAATAGCAGTGTGAAATAACGTAATTGAGCAACCTCCAATGTCTATTCACTATTACTCCAGAAGCAAGACCACGCCGCATACCCTGATTATGGAGCTCAATATGCAAGCTTATTTCGACCAACTCGATCGCGTTCGTTTCGAAGGCACGAAAACGACCAATCCTTTAGCATTTCGTCACTACAACCCGGATGAGCTGGTGCTGGGTAAGCGCATGGAAGATCACTTGCGCTTTGCCGCCTGCTACTGGCACACCTTCTGCTGGAACGGTGCCGATATGTTCGGCGTGGGCTCTTTTGACCGTCCATGGCAACAGCCGGGCGAGGCCATTGAGCTGGCGAAGCGTAAAGCCGACGTCGCGTTCGAGTTCTTCCATAAGCTGAACGTGCCGTACTACTGTTTCCACGATGTGGACGTGTCGCCGGAAGGGGCATCGCTGAAAGAGTATCTGAACAATTTCGCGCAGATGGTCGACGTACTGGCTGAAAAACAGCAGCAAAGCGGCGTCAAGCTGCTCTGGGGTACGGCTAACTGCTTTACCAATCCTCGCTATGGCGCGGGTGCGGCAACCAACCCGGACCCGGAAGTCTTCAGCTGGGCGGCAACCCAGGTCGTGACCGCGATGAACGCCACGCATCAGCTGGGCGGTGAGAACTATGTACTCTGGGGCGGTCGTGAAGGCTATGAAACGCTGCTGAATACCGACCTGCGTCAGGAGCGTGAGCAGATTGGTCGCTTTATGCAGATGGTTGTGGACCACAAACACAAAATCGGTTTCCGCGGCACGCTGCTGATTGAGCCAAAACCACAGGAGCCAACCAAGCATCAGTATGATTATGATGTCGCCACCGTGTATGGCTTCCTGAAGCAGTTTGGTCTGGAAAAAGAGATCAAAGTGAATATTGAGGCTAACCACGCTACCCTGGCGGGCCACTCGTTCCATCACGAAATTGCCTCTGCGATTGCGCTGGGCATCTTCGGCTCTGTCGATGCTAACCGTGGTGATCCACAGCTGGGCTGGGATACCGACCAGTTCCCGAACAGCGTGGAAGAGAATGCGCTGGTGATGTACGAGATCATCAAAGCGGGCGGTTTCACCACCGGCGGCCTGAACTTCGACGCCAAAGTGCGTCGCCAGAGCACCGACAAATACGATCTGTTCTACGGGCATATTGGCGCGATGGACACCATGGCGCTGGCGCTGAAAGTGGCGGCCCGTATGATTGAAGACGGTGAGCTGGATAAGCGCGTGGCGAAGCGCTACAGCGGCTGGAACAGTGAGCTGGGCCAGCAAATTTTGAAAGGTCAGTTATCGCTTGCGGAGATCGCGAAGTACGCTGAACAGCATCAGCTTGCGCCGCAGCATCAGAGTGGCCATCAGGAGCTGCTGGAAAACCTGGTCAATCACTACCTGTTCGATAAATAACAGCATCCAGGCCCGGTAAGCGCAGCGCCACCGGGCATTTTCGTCAAAGGAGCCACCACATGTATATCGGGATCGATCTTGGCACGTCGGGGGTGAAAGCCATCCTGTTAAGCGAGCAGGGCGATGTATTAGCCACGCACACTGAAAAGTTGCAGGTTTCACGTCCGTATCCGCTTTGGTCGGAACAAGATCCGGAGCAGTGGTGGCAGGCGACGGACCGTGCGATGAAAGCCTTAGGCGAGCAGCACAGCCTGCGCGACGTGAAGGCACTGGGCATTGCCGGGCAAATGCATGGCGCAACGTTGCTGGATAGTCAGCATCGCGTTCTGCGCCCGGCTATTCTCTGGAACGATGGCCGCTGTGCGGAAGAGTGCGCGATCCTTGAGGAGCGTGTGCCTGCGTCCCGCGAAATTACGGGCAACCTGATGATGCCCGGTTTTACCGCGCCAAAACTCCTGTGGGTGCAGCGCCATGAGCCTGAGATTTTCCGTCAGGTGGCGAAGGTTCTGTTGCCGAAAGACTACCTGCGTTTTCGCATGACAGGGGATTTTGCCAGCGACATGTCTGACGCCGCAGGCACGATGTGGCTCGACGTGGCGAAAAGGGACTGGAGCGAGGCGATGCTGGATGCCTGCCAGCTGACGCGCGACCATATGCCTGCGCTGTTTGAAGGCAGTGAAATCACGGGGGCTTTGCAGCCTTCTGTTGCTGAACGCTGGAACATGCCAGCCGTACCTGTCGTCGCTGGCGGCGGCGATAATGCGGCGGGTGCGGTCGGCGTGGGGATGGTCGAGGCAGGGCAGGCCATGCTCTCACTCGGTACCTCCGGCGTCTATTTTGCCGTCAGTGACGGGTATCGTAGTAACCCTGAAAGCGCCGTACACAGCTTCTGCCACGCGTTGCCGGGTAAATGGCATTTGATGTCGGTGATGCTGAGCGCGGCTTCCTGCCTCGACTGGGCGGCAAAGCTAACCGGAATGGCGGACGTCCCGGCGCTTATCACAGCGGCACAGCAGGCAGATGATAATGCCGGTGCGGTCTGGTTTTTACCGTACCTTTCCGGCGAGCGGACGCCGCATAACAACCCGGAAGCGAAAGGGGTGTTCTTCGGTCTTACCCATCAGCACGGCCCGGCAGAGCTTGCGCGCGCGGTGCTTGAAGGCGTTGGCTATGCTCTGGCGGACGGAATGGATGTCGTGCATGACTGTGGACTGACGCCATCCAGCATTACGTTAATTGGCGGCGGTGCACGAAGCAGCTACTGGCGGCAAATGCTTTCCGATATCAGCGGGTTGCAGCTGGACTATCGTACGGGAGGCGATGTCGGCCCGGCGCTCGGTGCGGCACGGCTGGCGCAAATTGCGCTGAACCCGGATAAACCACTGCACCAGCTTTTGCCCCAGCTGCCGCTTGAACGGCAGCATCGTCCTGATGCGAAAAATCATGCTCGCTATGCTGAAAGACGAGACGTGTTCCGCAAAATCTATCAGCAGCTTTTGCCGCTAATGTCATAAACAGGAGCCGGGTGGCGCTAACGCTTACCCGGCCTACCAGCCTTCAACCGGGTTAGCTTACAAACCTGCGCGTATCGATTCTTTGCAGCAACATTGACAGCAGCAGGCTGACAACCAGCGTAACGGTAAATATCCAGACAATATCCAGCACCGGCCAGCTTTTAAGCTCAACGCCGCGGGTGCGCAGGGCGTGGATCACCAGCGCGTGAAAACCGTAAATGCCCAGCGAGTGGCGAGAGATAAACCCCAGCACCGGAAGCGGGCGGGCATTCAGGGTGTTTTTAACCAGCGTCAGCAGAGAGATCGCGCAGATAAAGACCATCGGCCCGCAGTAGAGATACCAGGTATCGGCAAAGTTGCCGCGCCATTGCAGCTCATGCAGCGTCCCGCGAGAGATAATAAACACACCGACGAGAAACGCGGCCGCGCATAGCCAGTTTATTCCTCGCTTTTGCGTCTCCATCATGCCAATGGCGCGCCCCAGCATGCCGTACAGCACGTAATAAAACGTATCCCCGGTGATATAAAGGTTAACGGGCAGCCATTCAAAGCCATCAATTTTCTGTGAAACGGTATTCGGGTTGGCCACGATCCCGATTATTACCATCAAGGCCAGCAGCATTTTACCGCTGACGTTTTTTACCTGAATTAACGGTGACACCAGATAGATAACGATTATCGCGAAGAAAAACCACAGATGATAGAACACCGGTTTTTGCAACAAATTGAGCAGGGAACGTTCAGCGTTAATTGAAGTGAACAGGATGATATAGAGCAGCGAAAAGGCGCTGTAAAACAGCAGACAGGAGACAATACGGATGAAATGTCTCGGCTGCGCGCTACGCTCGCCAAAAAAGAGAAAACCGGAAATCATAAAGAACAGCGGGACGCTCACGCGGGAGGCCGAGTTCAGAATATTGGCGACATCCCAGTTAACAGGGCTGATACTGTGCGCGTTCGTGACATACCAGGTCGTTGTGTGGATCATCACCACCATCAGACAGGCTATTCCCCGCAGGTTATCAATCCAGTTAATTTTTGACTGCATCAGTTCCTCTGTATTCCTGATAAAAAAAGTGTGACTGCGATTGTGTAAAACTTTTCCCTTGGAAAATTCTGAGTTTAGCCAGGCTAACTTGTAGGGAGCTGGCGAGATTCGCAGAATGACGGACTTTAATCTATAAACGTGTTGCTACTAAAAATAACAGCCACTGACCAGGGCGGTAATAAAAATGATGATGAAGCGTGGGGTGTCACTCTTTCTGCTGCTCTTATTAACAGGATGCAGTGCTTCTGAGGAGATACCTGTCCAAAAAGCGCAGCAGGGGAAAATGAGCCCGGAGCGTTCCCTGAATATGGAACAGCTGTGCAGGGATCAGGCGGCTCACCGCTATAATTCCGAAGCACAGAAAATTCATATAAACGGCTTCGAGCGCTTTCAGGGCAGCTATGAACTGAAAGGCTATACGGCGCGTAAAGAGGGCTTTGTCTGCTCTTTTGATGCAGACGGCCAGTTTTTACATCTCTCAATGCGTTAAATTGCTCGTATAAGCAGCAACCAGAGCCTTCGCAGGTTCTGGCTGTAGGGCTTATTCCCCAATTTTCCCTAAACAACCCCGTTTCGTACTGTATATCTTGCAGCCAGCGGGTATACTGATCCCTTCCATTTAAAACCACACGTATCCAGCACGAAATACTATGCAAAAGTTTGATACCAAGACCTTCCAGGGCCTGATCCTGACCTTACAGGATTACTGGGCTCGTCAGGGCTGCACCATTGTTCAACCTTTGGACATG
>Ga0209795_10001680_pt1 | contig 13318 bp, 15 predicted proteins | sample AgamicOrMarz_FD_187166 | JGI IMG/M metagenome (GOLD analysis project Ga0209795, IMG submission 187166) | Agave microbial communities from Guanajuato, Mexico - Or.Ma.rz (SPAdes) (version 2) | ecosystem: Host-associated > Plants > Phyllosphere > Phylloplane/Leaf | place: Guanajuato, Mexico...
CATTCGACGGCAATGCGCGTCGGCGGCGCGTAGTCGCGTCGGCATCGCCGGCGTGCGCGGCATGGCCGGCAGCAAGGGCGGTAGCAAATGCGGCTCCCGGACGCGCCGTTGGATGGCACTGCTCGCCGGCATCGCTCGATGGGGCGGGAACGCAATCTCGGTATACTGGTCTATCCAGCTTTCGCCGCCAGCTTGCTTATCCGTTGTGCTTGCTGGTTCGCTGCTTCGCGGCTAGCGGGCGGCGCACACTTTTTCCAGGTTGCCTGAGCGTATGAAACGTTATCTATCTGCTTTTCTGGCTGCGGCCGTTGTGTCGACGGCTGCCTATGCGCAAACTGCGCCCGACGCCGTGGTAAAAAGTGCCGTCGAGGGCACGGTCTCGGCAATGAAGGCCGATCCGCAGGCACGCGGCGGCGATATGTCGAAGATCACGCAACTGGTCGAGACGCGCTTCGTGCCGGCAACCGACTTTCAGCGCACCACGCGTATCGCGGTGGGCAAGGCATGGAGCACGGCGACGCCCGAACAGCAGAAGCAGCTCTACGAACAGTTCACGCTGTTGCTCGTGCGCACTTATGCTTCGTCGCTTTCGCAGTTGCGCGATCAGGACGTGAAGTTCAAGTTTCTGCCGGTCAACGCGCCGGGCGGCGCAAAAGACATCGTCGTGCAATCGCACGTGCTCAGCAATGGCGGCGACGACGCAATCGACTACCGGCTGACCAAGGGACCGTCCGGCTGGAAGATCTACGACATCAACATGATGGGCGCGTGGCTGATCCAGGTGTATCAGACGCAGTTCGCCGATCAACTGGCCAAAGGCGGCGTCGACGGATTGATCAAGTTCCTGACCGCGCATAACGCGCGCAGCGCGGGATAACTGCACTGCAAAGAAAGCTGCAAAGAAAAAGCGCGGTGGCCTCTAAAGCCACCGCGCTTTTTTATTTCGATTCAACGCTCAGTGCGCAGCCGTAGCCGTCTGCACCTTCTTGCCCTTGCCCGCCACCTTGATCTCTTCCAGCTTGATCTCGACGTGGCGCGAGAACACGTACTCGGCCGGGCGCTGCTTGTCCAAAGGAATGTCTTTGGTGAAAGCACCGCTCGTCTTCGGACCGCGCAAGCTCACCTTGAGCGCCTTCAGCGGATGCGCAACCGTATCCATCACGGCCGTCGCTTCGAAACCGCAGTGGACCATGCAGTCGGCGCACTTTTCGTAGTTGCCGGTGCCGTACTTGTCCCAGTCCGTAGTTTCCATCAATTCCTTGAAGGTCTTCACGTAGCCTTCGCCGACCAGGTAGCACGGCTTCTGCCAGCCGAACACGGTGCGTGCCGGGTTGCCCCACGGCGTGCATTCGTACGTCTGGTTGCCGGCGAGGAAGTCGAGGAACATGGCGGACTGGCTGAACGACCAGTTCTTGCCGTTGTTGCCGCGCTTGAAAATCTCGCGGAACAGATGCTTGGTCTTGTCGCGGTTCAGGAAGTGCTGCTGATCCGGCGCGCGCTCATACGCATAGCCGGGCGAGACGGTGATGCCGTCCACGCCCATCGGCCCGACCGTGTCGAAGAACGCGGCCACGCGCTCCGGCACGGCGTCGTTGAACAGCGTGCAGTTGATGTTGACGCGGAAACCGCGGCGCTTCGCTTCCTTGATGGCCGCGACCGCCTTGTCGTACACGCCGTCTTGCGACACCGAATGGTCATGCATCTGCTGATCGCCATCCAGGTGAACCGACCAGACGAAGTACGGATTCGGCTCGTAGTCGTCCATCTTCTTTTCCATCAGCAGCGCGTTCGTGCACAGGTACACGAACTTCTTACGCGCGATGATGCCCTTGACGATCTGCGGCATTTCCTTGTGCAGGAGCGGCTCGCCGCCTGCAATCGACACCACCGGCGCGCCGCATTCGTCGACTGCGCCAAGACATTCTTCCAGCGACAGACGCTGATTCAGGATGGGGTCCGGATAATCGATCTTGCCGCAGCCATTGCAGGCGAGATTGCAGCGGAACAGCGGCTCCAGCATCAGTGCGAGCGGGTAGCGTTTGTTGCCGGAAAGGTGCTGACGCATGATGTATGCGCCGACCCGGACTTTCTGTAGCAGCGGAATAGACAAGACGTCCTCCTTAAACTTCGCGTGCCGCGAGTGGTTGCATCAGCTTCGATGGCAACTTGAATTCGACTTTCTCTTCACGGCCCGCCATCGTCGTGACGTCGACGGGCCCCATTGCGCTCAGCGCATCAATTACGTTCTTGACCATTTCTTCCGGCGCCGAAGCGCCGGCCGTGATGCCGATGGTCTGCGCATTCGCAAACCATTCCTGCTTCACCTCCGAACCGTCGGCGACGAGATAGCTCGCCACGCCGCTTTCGCTGCCGATTTCGCGTAGCCGGTTCGAGTTGGAGCTATTGGTTGCGCCCACCACCAGCAATACGTCGACCTGCTTGCTCAACTCGCGCACCGCGGCCTGGCGGTTTTGCGTCGCGTAGCAGATGTCGCGCGTGTCCGGCCCGACGATGTCGTTAAACCGGCGCAGCAGCGCGTCGATAATGCCGCGCGTGTCGTCCACCGACAGCGTGGTTTGCGTGACATAGGCGAGCGGCGTATCGACCGGCAGGTTCAGATGCTCGACCTCGGCTTCGCTCTGCACCAGCAGGACCTTGCCCGGAATCTGGCCGATCGTGCCTTCCACTTCCGGATGCCCGGCGTGGCCGATCAGGATCAGCGTGCGCCCGGCGGCCACGTATTGGCGCCCCTGCACGTGAACCTTGGTGACGAGCGGGCAGGTCGCGTCCAGCACGTCGAGGCCGCGCGCTTCCGCGTCGCGTTCGACCGTTTGGGCGACGCCATGCGCGCTGAAAATCGCCACGGCGCCTTGGGGCACTTCATCGAGTTCTTCGACGAAACGCGCGCCTTTCTGACGCAGATTGTCGACCACGTGGCGATTGTGGACAATTTCGTGGCGCACGTACACGGGCGCGCCGTGCTGCTGCAGCGCCCGATCGACAATCTCGATTGCACGAACAACGCCCGCGCAAAAGCCGCGGGGTTGGGCAAGGATGACTCGCATATGTTGGCGGACTCCGACTGACGCGGGTTTCGAAGAAGCCGGAAATTCTGACTTTATCGCCGCGACCATCTAATTAGTTAGCGTCTTGAGCTCCGGCGACGTGCCGGGTACAGCAAAACCAAACGCGCATTCTAACGCTATCAGGCCAGCTTTGCTTTGGCGGCCCCGCCACAGTGTTGGGCGCACGCGGCACTTTCAATCCGCGCGCCGATAATTCGGGCGGCAATAATTGCACGCTGCATCGCTTTGGCGGAACCCTTAAACTACGTCGTCCCGTGGAGCGCTTCGCGCCCACATTAAAAATGATTGCGACGCTTGCTGGAAATCGAGGGTAACGCTTAATGGGCCTGGTGGCGGTAATTCTGTTTTTTCTCTCCTGTTTGTCCCTGCTGATTTGGGCCGTGCTGCTGTTCGCTCGGGGCGGCTTCTGGCGCGCGCGGCCGGCCGCGCCGCTCACGCCCGCGCCGCGCGACGCGTGGCCCGCGGTGGCCGCCGTGGTGCCCGCCCGCAATGAAGTCGACGTCATTGCCGAGGCCGTCACGACGCTGCTGGAGCAGGACTACCCCGGCGAGTTTCACGTGATCGTCGTCGACGATCACAGCACCGACGGCACCGCCGACGCCGCCCGCGCGGCGGCATTGCAGCTGCAATGCCCGGACCGCCTGACCGTGCTCAGCGCGAAGCCGTTGCCGCCGGGATGGTCGGGCAAGGTGTGGGCGCAGTCGCAAGGCATCGAGGCGGTGCGCACGCTTGGCCTGCCGGCGGATTTTCTGCTGCTGACGGACGCCGATATCGGTCATCCGCCCGACGCCGTCGCGCAACTCGTGACCCGCGCCGACGTCGAAAGCCGCGATCTCGTCTCGCTGATGGTCCGCCTGCGCTGCGATTCGTTCTGGGAGAAGGCGCTGATTCCGGCCTTCGTGTTCTTCTTCGCGAAGCTGTACCCGTTCGCGTGGGTCAATAACCCGCGTAATCGCACGGCGGCCGCGGCGGGCGGCTGCATGCTCGTGCGCCGCAGCGCGCTCGAGGAAGCGGGCGGCATCGAATCGATCCGCGCTGAATTGATCGACGATTGCAGTCTGGCGGCGCGCATCAAGCATCGCGGCACGGGGCGTCATGCAATCCGGCTCGACGTGGCGGCGCGCAGCGTGTCGCTGCGTCCTTACGACAGTTGGCGCGACATCTGGAACATGATTGCGCGCACAGCGTTCACGCAACTGCATTATTCGCCGGTGTTGCTTGCGGGCACGCTCGCCGGCATGACGGTCATCTACCTCGTGCCGCCCGTCGCCGCGCTGGTGCTCGGGCCGACCGGCTGGCCCGCATGGCTCGCCTGGGCGGCCATGTGCTGCGCGTATGCGCCGATGCTCAGCTATTACCGTCGCTCGCCCCTGTGGGCGCCGTTTCTGCCGCTCATCGCGCTGTTTTATGTCGGCGCGACGTTCGCGTCGGCGGTGCGCTACTGGCGCGGGAAAGGCGGGCAATGGAAGGCGCGGGTTCAGGCGCCGGTGCAGGAACGTTGAGATGGGTGCGGCCCGCATCGGGCCGCACGAAGCAGTGCAGGGCGGTAACGAAAAAGCGGCGCACAAGCGCCGCTTCGTCATTTAGCCCTTCGTGAGCAGCATATAAAGCTGAATCACCATATCCGGCGAAAAAGTGAACGGCACCCAACCGTGACCGGTATGGCGCATGACCAGCAGACGGTCGCCGTTCGACTGCTTCTGCACGGCCATGACCGGATTCTTCGTCGACACGAAACGCCAGCCCGGCGGAATGCCTGGCGGCGGCTCCGGCGTCATCGACGCGCGCGCGTTCGACAGTTCCTCGATCAATTGTCCGATCTGCTCGGCACGCAGCGCGACGGTCTGACCGCCGATCGTCATGGTGATTTCGTTCTGCGCCGGACGATTGATTTCGAGCGTGGGCGGAACCGGCTCTGCGGCGGCTTCGTTCACCGCAACATCAACTTCCGCGTCAACCGCGTCCGCTTCTGCTTCGTGCGCTACGGACGCAGCCTGCTCCACCGCCTCATGCGCGGCGTTCTCGTTGCGTGTCTCGGGGATATTCTCGGCCGGCGGGGCCACGACAGCCTGAATGAGCTGATCGACGCCCACTTCCAGCGCGCCGCGCTGTTCGTGAAGATTCATGCGAGGTTTCTCTGGTAAGACCCACGATTTTAACTGCTGCGCGCAGGCTTTTACCTTTCGCAACCACAGCGACGTTGTAACAAAATGCTTGCGCTACGGCTTCAGATAGCCGGCCTGCCGGAACCATTCGAGCGCATCGCTCAAACCCTCGCGATACGGCCGCGCCCGATAACCGAGTTCGCGCTCGGCCTTCGCGGAACTGAAATACATTTTGTTCTTCGACATCTTCAGTCCGTCGACGGTCACGAACGGTTCGCGCTTCGTGAACCTGGCGACGGCCTCCGCGCCCACTGCAAGCGGATACAGCGGCCAGCGCGGCAAGCTGATGGTGGGCGCCTTGCGGCCGGTGAGCGCCGCGATGTCCGCGAGCATCTGCTGAAGCGGCAGATTTTCGCCGCCGAGAATATAGCGTTCGCCGATCTTGCCGCGTTCGAGCGCGAGAAAGTGGCCTGCGGCGACATCGTCGACGTGCACGAGGTTCAGGCCGGTGTCCACGAAAGCGGGAATCTTGCCGAGCGCCGCCTCGACGATGATGCGTCCGGTCGGCGTCGGCTTCACGTCGCGCGGACCGATCGGCGTGGACGGATTGACGATCACAGCCGGCAGCCCGTCTTCGGCGATCATGCGCTCGACCGCGCGCTCGGCCAGCACCTTGCTGCGCTTATACACGCCGATGGCCTGATCGGCTTTGAGCGGCGAGGTTTCGTCCGCGGAATTGCCGGAGTTGGTCACCTTGAGCGTCGCCACGCTGCTCGTGTACACGATGCGTTCGACGCCTTCCTTCAACGCCGCGCGCATGGTGGCCTCGGTGCCTTCCAGATTCGAGCGCTCGATCTCGCTCGGGTCAGGCGCCCACAGCCGGTAATCCGCGGCGACGTGCAGCAGGTAGCGCACGCCGCGCAGCGCGTTGCGCATCGACGCTTCGTCTCGCATATCGCCGACGACGATTTCCGCGTCGAGCGCTTCGACGTTTTGCCGTGGACTGGTGGCGCGCACCAGCACGCGCACTTTGAAGCCCTTCTGTTGCGCGATGCGCGCCACCGACGACCCGACGAAGCCGGATGCGCCGGTCACGAGCACGAGATCGCGATTGTGTTCGGTCATTCTGTTTCCGTTTCCTGCGTGACAGTCGGGGGATTGTACGTGGCGCGCGCGGCCGCTGTCGCCCAAGCAGGGTCGCCGCGACCCGACTAGAATGCCGGCTTGAAAGATTGTGAGGAGAGAACGGCATGGCCCCGGATCTGGATGAGCGGATCGAAACGTATTACGTGCGCGTGCGCGGCACCGTGCAGGGCGTCGGCTTTCGTCACGCGACGGTGCGCCAGGCGCACGCGCTCGGCATCAAGGGATGGGTGGCGAATCTCGAGGACGGCTCCGTCGAAGCCATGTTGCAGGGCGCGGCGAATCAGGTCGACCGGATGCTGTCGTGGCTGCGGCACGGGCCGCCGGCCGCGCGCGTGACAGAAGTGAGCGGCGAAGAACGCGCGACGGAAAAACGTTACGAGCGTTTCGAGCAGCACTGAGCGGTAAGAGGCTCAACCGCGGCGCCGTCTGACGCAAAAAAACGGCGCGCGATTTTTAGCATCGCGCGCCGCTTCGACTGGCTGCGTTGAAAAATCCGCAGCGTTATGAAAAGCCTTAAGCGCCCAGCCTGGCCTAGCGCGCCACTAACAGGCTCTCCGCGAATCCCCACTCGTTTTCCACCCACTGATGGCTGCACGCAAAGCCCGCGTCGTCGGCGATCGCGGGCATTTCATCGGCGCGATATTTGTGGCTGCTTTCGGTCCAGATCGTCTCGCCTGCCTTTAGCGTGACGGTGAGCTTCGCGGCCGCGATATGCGCGCTCACGTCGCGTTTCGCGCGTAAATGCATTTCGATGCTGCGCGCGTCCGGATTGAAACGCGCGACGTGCTCGAACGCGTCGAGCGGAAAATCGCCGCCCAGCTCGCGATTGATGCGCGCGAGCAGATTCAGATTGAACGACGCGGTGACGCCGATTGCGTCGTCGTAAGCGGCAATCAATGTGGGCGTCGGCTTGATGAGATCGGTGCCGAGCAGAAGGGCATCGCCGGGCGCAAGCATGTTGCGAATGTCGCGCAGAAAACGCGTCGCCGCAAGCCGGCCGAAATTGCCGATCGTACTGCCGAGGAACAGCACGAGTAGCCGCTCGTCGGCCGCGCGCTTCTTGCTGACTTCCGCGAGACCGGCCAGATAATCGCGCTCGTAACCCACAATCGAAATACGCTCGATGTCGCCAAGTTCGCGCCTGCACAACTGCAACGCGCTGCGCGAAATTTCAATCGGGCAGTAAGAAGTGGGGCGCTTTTTACACAGCGCTTCAAGAATGCGCCGCGTTTTGCGGCCGCTTCCGCTGCCCAGTTCCGCGACCGTCACATCATGTGGCAGATGCTCGACGATGTCCGCGGCGTGCTTCGCGAGCAGCCGCTCTTCCGCGCGCGTCACGCCGTATTCAGGCAACACGGTGATCACTTCGAACAACGCGGAGCCGACTTCGTCGTACAGATACTTGGAGGGCAACTCTTTCTGCGGCGAATGGGTGAGGCCGGCGCGGACGTCGGCGGCGAAAGCTGAGCGTAGATCTGGCGATGCGTCGTGCGAGATGGCTGGCTGGGTCATGCTGGCTCCAGTAGTCACATTCGGTTTGCGGGATTCGTGGCGGGACGCCGGCACGCGTGCGAGTATGCGATGCGTGCTGCGAAGGAAGCAGGTCCGGAAAAGCCGGCCCGGCTCGTGGATGTTGCAAACGCTGCAGGATGATCCCGAAGCAAGTTTCGCGCTTGAGCGACGGCGTGCTGCGTTGCGGATGCAGACGCGCGGGCGTTACCGCCCGCGCGCGTGAAGTTATGTTCTAGTTCATCGACGCGAGATGTGCACGGATTAATTTGCCGCTGCAACGCGAAAAAGCGCAGAACGCGCGCAACGATCCCGCGAATGCCACGTCGATAATCCGGCTAGAATGCCCGGCTTGCATCGTCAGATAAAAGCAGAAACAGCGGCACGTAAGCGCTGCCGCTCACCGACTTTCACATCGAATGACAACAACTATAGCGATGCGCCGCCATGCCGCGCGACGGGCCGCGCAATGAACGCCTATTCGCCGAAGCGCGGCATTGCCTTATCGATTAGCGCCTGTGCGATGTTCGCGTTGCTGTCGGCTTACGCGACGCTGCTCGCGCCGCTTAGCGGCCTCGACATTTTCGCGTGGCGTATCGTGTGGACCGTGCCTGGCGCGCTGTTGCTCGTCGCGTTGCGCAAACGCATGCCGATTCTGCGGCAGCTTCTTTACCGGATGGTGACGCAACCCACGCTCGGCCTCGCGATGATCGCGGCCGCCGCGCTGCTCGGCGCGCAGCTATGGGTCTTTCTGTGGGCGCCGCTGCATGGGCGCATGCTCGAAGTGTCGCTCGGCTATTTCCTCTTGCCGCTCGTAATGGTGCTGGTCGGGCGCTTCTACTATCGCGAGCGCCTCGACGGCTTGCAGTGGGCCGCTGTCGTCAGCGCGGCCGTCGGCGTCGGTCATGAATTGTGGGTGACGGGCGCATTCTCGTGGCCGACGTTGCTGGTCGCCCTCGGCTATCCGCCGTACTTCGTGTTGCGCCGCAAAATCGAATACGATTCGCTTGCGGTGTTCACCGTCGAAATGATCTTGTTGCTGCCGGCCGCGGTCGCGTTTGTCGTCAGCGGAGGATCGTTGCCGCTTATCTCCGGGCGCATCGACATGTGGTTGCTGCTGCTGCCGGGGCTTGGCCTGCTGAGCACGCTCGCGTTGGCTTCGTATCTGACGGCAAGCCGTCTGTTGCCGGTCGCGTTGTTTGGGATTCTCGGCTACGTGGAGCCGGTGTTGCTGGTGCTGGTGTCGATAATGCTGCTCGGCGAAACGTTGAGCGCCGCGCAACTGGCCACGTATGTGCCGATATGGATCGCCGTCGCGCTGACGGCGCTGCATAGCATGCGGTTCTTGCGCTTCGGCTGAAAGATTAAAAGACTGAAGCCGCACGGTCCATGAGGCAAGGCGGCGCGTGTTATCGGTGTGCCGCGGCGCGGTCTTCGTTGATGCGCGTCGGCCCTACCTCGCGTTCTATCGCCTCACGCAATGCAGGCCGCCAGCCGATGCCGAACAGCGCTTCGGCCAACACAAACAGCGGTCCGATGAGAAGGCCAATTACATCGTCGATAAAAGCCGGCTTGCGATGCTCGTAGGCAACGTGCCCGATAAACTGGAACACCCAGCCGATCACGAAAAGCCCAACACCCGTTGCGAGCCAGGCCAACGTGGACTGCGCGGCGATCCACTCGCCGAATGCGATGCACAGCGCGGACACCACGGCCATCATCAAACCGAGCGGCACGTCGAGCACGAGGTAATAGAGCGTGGCCGCGACGAACAACAGCCACGCCGCCGATAACGCGAACGGCCACCCGCCCGGCACAAACGACGGACGGCTCAGCAGCACCGCCAACGCCAGCACGATCAGCGGAATGCCGATGAAATGCGTGGCGATGTTGCGCCGGTCGCGATGGTAAGCCGCATACTGCGTAAGCTGTTGCGTCAGCGTTCTCATGGATGCCGCTCCTCGGTCAAAGTCAGCATAATCGCGGCGATCGAAATTTGAAACCATCGGGTAGCCGACAATCGACAATCGGCAATCGGCACAGGCGCGATTCACATTCAATGACCGAAGCTCTTCCTCCGACTCAGCTCGCCACGCGGCTCGCACGCAGCGCATGGTTCCGCTCGGCGCCGGCCGCGTTGCAGACGCAATTGACCGACGGCGGACGAGTCGAGCGCCTCGCAGCCGGCGAGCGTCTTTTCACGCGCGGCGATGCCGACGACGGCCTCTATTGCGTGCTGAGCGGTCTGATGCGGATCGGCGCCGCGAGTGTGAGCGGCAAGGAAGCGCTGCTTGCTGTCATCGAGCCAGTGAACTGGTTCGGCGAGATCGCGCTGTTCGATGATCGTCCGCGAACGCACGACGCGTATGCCGAGCGCGAAACCGAACTGTTTCATGTGCCGCGCGCCGCACTCGCCGCGCTGCTCGAACGCAAGCCTGCCTATTGGCACACGTTCGGCTTGCTGCTCACGCAAAAGCTGCGTCTCGCCTTCGATGCAATAGAAGAAGCCGCGTTGCTGCCGGCCGCGCAACGCGTCGCGCGGCGCTTGCTGCTGATGGCGGGCGGCTATGGCGACGCGGGCGTCATGCGGCGTGTTATCGGCGTGCCGCAGGAAGATCTCGCGATGATGCTCGCGCTGTCGCGGCAAACGATCAATCAGGTGCTGAAGCAGTTTGAAACGCAGGGCGCGTTGAGGCTTGGCTACGCGGAAATAGAAATCGTCGATGCACGCAGGCTTGCCGAGTTTGCGCAGTCGAACACGAAACAGGGTTAATGGCGTGCGCGCATGTGCAGGCATAGCGCGATTGCCACACAACCATTGCCCCGCTGAAAAACGCCACGAAAAAAGGGCGAATCATACGATTCGCCCCTCCCTGAACGGCTTCGCCCGGCTTCGATTATCTGCTTCTAGCTTTTAATACATGCGTGGCCGGTGCGCGCCGAAACCGTACACGTGTTATTGCGTTTTGGTCGTGCCGGTCTTTGCGCCGTCGGCGTTCACCGGCGCGGTGCTGGTCTGCTGCGTGCCGTCCGTTTTCGTTTTCGCTTTCGCAGCGCTCGAATCGGCCGGCGTCTTCTTCACGGCTTTATGCTTCTTCGTGACGTGCTTCGAGGACGTCTTCACATGCGACTTCGCGGTCGTTGCCGAAGGCGCTTTGGCCGTGGCCGCGCTGTCGTCCGACGCGCCGGTTTGCACGGCGGTGCTTGCCTTCAGATTCGCCTGGCCGGCGGGCTGCGTTTGCGCGGGCTGCGCGGATTGAGACGCTGCGGGTGCCGCCGTTTGAGCGAAAGCGGTCGACACGAGCAGAGCGGAAGCGAGAGCGGCGAAAAGCGTCTTCATGGTTTTGACTCCTTGTTGAACCGGTGGATTCCTGTTTGGATTCCTGATCGCGGCTGAATTGTTCAGCGCTGCCGGTTTAACGCAGTCCGGAAGACAGCAGTTGACGATGCTCTGGTGACAAAAAGTAACTGCGGCGCAGTCGCGGAAACATATCGGCATGCGACTACGCTGCGCTTTAGACGTTACTGAAACGGGTTATCGACGACGCCCGGCTTCGCGTCTGGTTCCTCTTTCACTTTCGCGGGCAGCGCCGGGTGCGCCTGCAACGCCGCCACGATCGCATCCACCGCCTGCTTCAATGCAAGCGCGGCCTTCAGCCCGCGCTGATCCTGCGTGAGTTCGAGCGTGCCGTTGAGTACGACGCGCGTCGTCCCGTTGCTCACGGTCATGGCGTCGCCCTGGATGTTGAGCACGTCGTCGTCGTTCGAATAGGGTTTAAACACCTTTCAGTCCTCCCGGTCGCTGATCTTTGAGGTTCTCCGGAATGCCCGGAAAGCGGATGCCCGATGCTGCCTCGAGTTCGTGAATCGTCCTGATGTCATAACGGTTCGTCGATACATTGTCGACCACGACCGCGAACGCGAGTTGCCGCGAAGGCACATAGACCACCTTGAACAACTGCGTCGGCACGAACACGCGCGTTGCGCCGATAGTCTGCAACTGCTGTCCGCTGAACATCGGGCCCGTCACGACGTAAGTGTCGTCATACGCCATCGCGATTTTACGCACCGACGTTTCGATGCGCGCCCACAAGCGCTGATTGTTCTCGCGATTTTGCGGCACCACGTTGGCAAGCGAAAACGATTGTGCCATCGCGTCCCGATTCCAGCGATTGCCCGCGGGGCTCATATGCCCGCGGTCGAAGCCGCTGCGCTTGTAGTCGGCGAGCGTCGCGCCTTCGCCGTCGGGCAAGCGCGCGTCTTCGAAGAACTTGTTGGTGCGCACCATGTCTTTCGCGGCTTCGATATGGTCGCGCGTCAGATGTTCCGCGGACCACAAAGGGCCATGCGTGATACCGGAATGCATGACGGCGAAATCGCTATAGCAAAGCATGCGCGCTTTGGCCGCCATCTTCTGATTCGTCAGAACGGGCCATTGCGCATTCGGTGTGAACTGGGTACAGGAAGGCGCTGCATTCGCGTGAGCGGCAAACGCGACGAGCAGACAGGCGAACCACTTCTTCATGTGTCGAACGGTGGAGAGGGAAGGGGCGCAAAGTATAGCGTCGAGCGCACGCATGAAGCGATGCAATCCGATTCGCGCGGGCAAAAAAAATGGGCCGCCTTGCAGCGACCCGAATGCGTGGATTTCCAACTCTACGCACGCAAACTTAAGGCCGGCTTAAGGGCATGCGTCGCGGAAACGCGTTTGGTGCGCTCGCACTCATATCGCGCTCACATCATGCTCACTTCGCGCCAGCGCGCGGACAAAAAAATTCCACGCGCGAGCCTCAACGACCCGCGCGTGGAATTTCGACCGAGCAGAAGAACGACGCGAGAATTAATTGCCGAACACGCTATTTTCAGCGTGCACGTCTTGACGATCGACCGCTTGCAAACGCCAGAAGCCGCTCGTCGGCGCGCGATTGTGCATCGCGGTCCAGGCCGCGTCGCCTTGCGCCGCGCTCACACGCTGCTTTCGGTCGACATGCAAGCCGCGTAGCGTGCAAAGCGGCGCGTCGTTACTCGGCGCGCACAGTGTCGTCACGCCGTCTTCGTCGTGCAGTTCGCCCCACGGGGGCAGATCGATCCCTTGATGCGCTTCCCTCGACCACCGGTGCTGGTCGGTGTCGAGCCATAGAACAGCGTAGTCGTGACTGACGGTGGGATCGGAACCGTTGATAAGGATAGTCAGGCGCATATCAGTTCCGTGCAAAGTGCCAAGAATTGCTTTACCAGTCTATGTCGCGGCACCGGTTATTCAAGGCGAAGCTATGAGTTTCGGCGTTAAAAAACCCACGCCGAAGCCCGTGCGGAAGCACGCCTGGATTGACGCGCAAACGCCCGCCTGCGACACGAACGCGCAGCTCGCGCGCGCGTCCTTCGACGAGCTCACGCGAGGTCCAGCGGCGCCGTCAAATCGCCAGGCGGCACAAGACCGTTGCGGGCGAATGCGCGATCGCGCGTCACCAC
>Ga0209795_10001685_pt1 | contig 13272 bp, 14 predicted proteins | sample AgamicOrMarz_FD_187166 | JGI IMG/M metagenome (GOLD analysis project Ga0209795, IMG submission 187166) | Agave microbial communities from Guanajuato, Mexico - Or.Ma.rz (SPAdes) (version 2) | ecosystem: Host-associated > Plants > Phyllosphere > Phylloplane/Leaf | place: Guanajuato, Mexico...
TAAGGCAACATTAAGAGCATCCCATGCACCAACACCAATATCCGCCACTTCAATGGTCATACAGACACCAAAAGTCATAATAGTAAGTCCAAAAATAAAAAATAAAAACCGGATTAATAGTCTCATTAGTCGCTCCTTAAAGTTAAGAAAAAAGTAACACAAATGTAATATTCAGAACATTTACAAAATTAAAATTAAATACTATAATATACTTAACTTATCAATAAAGGAGGGCCGTAATCAATCTGCTTCCATTACTTATTATCCATAAGGAGGTTGGGATTCCCGTCTTATATGAGATTCAACACTCGTGTTCATGTATCTAAATAAACATGAAGGTTGGTGATTGATGGCCCAAAGAAAAGCGATTGATTTTTACCCTACTAAATGGTTATTTTATCATAATAGCGCAAGCTTGACGATTAACCCAGTACATTGAAGAATGGAAATGAAACTTAAACTTAAATTTAAAAATAAAGACTCTATGCCCATCGGGCTTAGAGTCTTTATTTTTTACAATAACTAGAGTAAGTAGAAGCCAATTCCCATAATCAAATAGGCAGCGAGTAGTGTTAACCCTTCGAACCAATTGGATTCACCGTCGTTGGAGATAACAACCATAAGGAGCACTGATGACACCATCGCAATTAACTCTTGCCAACTAAATAGCAGTGGCATGGTGGTGTCAAAGAAAAGAGAGATAAGCACGAGAACAGGTAATACGAACATGGCCACCTGCAATGTAGAACCAATCGCGATTTCAACGGCAATATCCATTTTGTTTTTAAATGCCATGACAACGGCAGATGCATGTTCGGCTGCATTCCCTACAATTGCCACAATAATGATACCGATAAACAATTCAGACCAACCAAGTGTTTTTCCTACATATTCAAAAGTATGGACTAGGTGCTCCGAAATGTATGCAACTGCTATTGTTGCAATGAAAAGAACGGCAATGGCTCTCCCCTTCCCCCATTCTGGTTCCTCTTCTTCATGTACAACTTTTTCTGTACTCGGCTGGTATACACCTCTATGTGTAACCAACTTGAAAAATAAGGCGGCCAGATAAAGGAGAATCAAAATAACTGAAATCCCAATACTTAAGGAAAGAGTTTTTGTCTCGTTCATATTAATCGAAAAAACTTCAGGAATGACAAAGGCAATGATAACTGCAAACATTAACAGCCCCGAATTATGTCTAGCATCGTAAACATTAAATGATTGACGCTTAAATTTTATGCCTCCTATAAAGAATGAAAGCCCTGCTACAAGTAGTAAATTTCCTAACACGGAACCAGTAAGTGACGCCAGAACAATTCCAATAAGTCCAGCTTTCAACGAAAATATCGAAATAATAAGTTCGACTGCATTTCCAAAGGTTGCATTTAAAAGTCCGCCAATCCGCGGTCCAGCTACTATCGCTAAACTTTCAGTTGCCCTTCCCATGTAACTAGCTAGCGCAATGATCGTTAAGCAATAGATAATAAATAAGACAATATTTGACCAATGCATCAGTGAGCCAATAACGGACAGCGGCACCCCAATGAATGTCATAAGCATAAAAATCCTGTTCACCGTTTTCCCTCCAAATTCTTATGATCTAACGAGGATATTTTCCTTTAAACTTTTCCTTTTGTTCCTTAATTTACCTAAAATCATCATAAATGTCTAGGGTCGTAACTTTCTTCTTGCAAATGGACGATTTTCTCGTTACCATCATTTAGGAACTATATAATTTAACTTGAATGCAAATTGTAGAATTGAGGAAGTTCTATGAATAAAACTAATCTGCGGTTTTGGATCCTTGTTAGTATCGTTGCGATTTCTGGGTTTTCACAAGGAATGTTGCTGCCTCTCATCGCTGTAATTTTTGAGAAAAGTGGGGTATCCCCTTCATTAAATGGTTTAAATGCGACCGCACTTTATATCGGAATTCTCCTTGTGTCTCCTTTTATGGAAATGCCTCTTAGAAAATACGGTTATAAACCAGTGATTATTTATGGCGGCGGACTCGTCATCGTTTCGCTAGCTCTATTTCCTCTCTGGGAGACGTTTTGGTTTTGGTTTGCCCTCCGGGTACTAATTGGAATAGGTGACCATTCCCTCCATTTCGCCACACAGACTTGGATTACCTCATCAGCTCCTGCTGATAAGCGAGGACGAAATATTTCTCTATATGGATTATTTTTTGGAATTGGTTTTGCAAGTGGACCATTAATGACACCATTAGTAAATGTAAATCAATCTCTGCCTTTTATTGTCTCCTCGATCCTTTGTTTTATTGGCTGGATTTTTGTATTTATGCTTAAAAACGAACGACCTGAACAAGAAGTTGGTATCAATTCCTTCCTATCAACTATCAAACAGTTTAAGAAGGCATTAAAATATGGATGGGTTGCTTTCCTTCCGCCATTTTCTTATGGATTTTTAGAATCCTCCTTAAATGGCAGTTTTCCTGTCTATGCCTTAAGAATGGATATAAACGTTACCAATGTTTCCATGTTGTTGACTGCATTTGCCGCCGGCAGTATTATTACCTCACTTCCTTTAGGAATTCTGAGTGATAAGTATGGGCGGCGAAATATCTTAATGACGATACTTTTTCTTGGATTTTTTAGCTTTACAGCCGCCATCTTCCTTGAACACTCATTTATTGGACTATTTGTCGTTTTCCTTATTTCTGGAATGATTGTCGGCTCAACATTCTCGCTGGGTATCAGCTACATGACAGACTTACTTCCAAAAACTCTACTTCCGACCGGAAATTTGTTATGCGGTATTTTTTTCAGTCTCGGCAGTTTAAGCGGACCCATCATCGGCGGTTTGTTTATTAAATTCGTTGAAAATGTAAGTTTCTTCTATATCATTAGTACGATGCTCTTAACCTTATCCATTATCATCTTTACATTTGGTAAGAAGACTAATTTGGTATTCGAGCAACAAAGTTAGTAACTGGATTATTATGGAGCAAATTCATATCTTAAGAATAAAATATGTGGTAAGATAAACATAAATAGAAACCTTATAAAGACTGTGCTGTCATCCTTTTGATGACAGCTTTCGTATTTTTTAAGGGTATTGACTTTGATTATTCTTATCAATTAGCAATCGGAAGGGGGAAAATTAGTGAGTTCCGAAGCAAAGGCGCTAACAAAGAGTATGAACAAATTAGGGCTATTCGAAAAAATCAAACCACATGCAGAACTAATTGCAGCAGGCCTAAGCGGTGGTTTGATTGCAGCTGGCTGGTTATTCGATAAGTATGGAAATAGCGGAGATTCCATTATTGCTTACCTGCTAGCATTTGTAATTGGTGGTTTTGCCAAGGCAAAAGAAGGCATTGAGGCTACCTATGAAAATAAGGAACTGAACGTGGAAATGTTAATGATTTTCGCAGCTATAGGATCGGCCATTATTGGATACTGGACAGAAGGTGCCGTGTTAATCTTTATTTTTGCAGTAAGCGGGGCACTCGAAACCTATACAATGAATAAAAGTCATAAAGAAATCTCCTCTTTAATGAAACTGCAGCCAGAAGAGGCTTTGCTCATATCAGATGGCAGTGAAAAGAGAGTTCCTGTTTCAGTGCTTCATGTCGGGGATTTGATTCTAATAAAGCCCGGTGAGCGCATTCCTTCTGACGGGATGATTATCAAAGGACAAACCAATATTGACGAGGCTGCAATTACTGGCGAATCTATGCCTGTATCTAAAGGCGATAGAGAAGATGTTTTTGCAGGAACTGTTAACATGACAGGCTCAATTACTGTCCAAGTAACAAAAGCGAGCCATGACACTCTTTTTCAAAAGATCATTCAGCTTGTACAATCAGCTCAAAGCGAAAAATCTCCTTCACAACAATTCATTGAACGTTTTGAAGGAACCTATGTTAAAGTAGTCCTTTCTGTTGTTTTATTAATGTTTTTTCTTCCTCACTTTATCTTAGGCTGGAGTTGGCAAGAAGCCTTTTATCGGGCGATGATCTTATTGGTGGTTGCTTCTCCCTGTGCCCTTGTTGCTTCCATCATGCCTGCAACATTATCAGCCATCTCCAATGGAGCAAAACGTGGAATCCTGGTAAAAGGCGGGGTGCACCTAGAGAATTTAAGCCATTTAGGTGCCATTGCATTTGATAAAACCGGTACATTAACAAAAGGCAACCCAGAAGTAACGGAAGTGATTGTAAAGGATGGACTTGAAAGGGATTCCCTGATTTGGAAGGCAGCATCGATTGAAAGCCATTCTAACCATCCGCTTGCAACGGCAATTGTGAAATATGTAAAATCAAACCTTAACAAAGAACTCCTCCATCCGGACAGTCTGGAAGATATACCAGGGTGGGGAGTAAAGGCCACCATTAACGGTGAGAATTGGAAGATTGGTAAAGCAGCGTTTGTAGACCAAGAATCGATAGAAGAGTTTGCTGGTGGAAAGATTAAAGAACTCGCTACTCAGGGCAATACGCTTGTATTTATTGAAATTGATGGCGAGTTATCTGCGGTAATCGCGATGAAGGACGTTGTTCGTGAGGAGACTAAGCTTGCGATTGATCACCTGAAAAAGCAAGGGATCCGTACAGTTATGCTGACTGGTGATAGTGAAAAAACGGCACGCGCAATCGCCTCGGAAAGCCATGTGGATGAATTTTTCGCGGAATGCTTACCTGAGGTAAAAGTCGAAAAACTAAAGAAGTTAAAAGCAAAATATGAAACAGTGGCAATGGTAGGGGACGGAATCAATGATGCACCTGCACTTGCTATCGCTAATGTTGGTATTGCCATGGGTGGTGGAACTGACGTTGCTCTTGAAACTGCGGATATTGTCTTAATGAAAAATGATTTACCTCGAATTGCTGAGGCCATTGATCTTTCTAAGCGAATGAATAGAATCATTAAACAGAATGTTATTTTCTCGATAACTGTTATCATGATCTTGATTTCATCAAACTTCTTTCAGATCCTTGATTTGCCATTTGGAGTTATTGGTCATGAAGGCAGCACAATCTTAGTTATTCTAAACAGCCTGCGATTGCTTAAATAATGAAAAACCGGATGAACACTCATCCGGTTTTATTATTTTATATGAGGGAAAGCCCATTAGTGATAGCCGTTTGAACCGTTTGCTGAACCGGAAGTTTTGTTCCCTTTACTTCCTTTGCCTTTTTGCTTGGTACCGCCATCTTTTTTAGTTTTCTTTGTCATAATAAGAACCTCCTTGGTGAAAGTATCCTGCCACCTTAGTTTGAACAAATAGCGAAGTTTCATGAAGGTAACTATTAGCAATTCTTACGGTTTTTTTCACTATAAAAGGCATTTATTTCTCCTCCTAAAATAATAATAAAAGCCGATATGTATAACCAAATCATTAAGACAATGATTGCCCCGATACTCCCATACGTAAGAGAATAATTACTTATATTTCCAACGTAAAACGTTAATCCAATCGAGGAAACAATCCAGCCAATTGTTGCAAAAGCGGCACCCGGAAAGGCACTTCGGCATTTTAATTTTACATTTGGTGCAATCCAATATAATCCTGTAAAAATAAGGAACAAAATAATCGCACTAACGAGCCAACTTAATGTATTCCAAAGCTTAATAAATTCTGTCGTGTAGCCCAATTGAGAAAATAAAAAAATACCTATTTCTCTGCCGAACACAGGGAGAACAATAGCGAGAATTAATACGAAAATCATCCCAAATGTTAATAATATAGCCATCCCTCTTGAAACAATAAATGAACGGCTTTCCTTGACATTGTATGCCTTATTAAATGCCTTGACGATCGCATTAATTCCGTTTGATGCTGACCAAATCGTGCCAATGATCCCGAACGAAAGCAACCCGCCATTACGATGGTTCATGATATCATGGACATTTTTTTCAATTAAGTCCATTGCCTCGACTGGTGCAAAATCTCTCACTACTCCGAGCATATCCTGATGTGGAATCGGAAAATAGGGAAGGAGTGTAAATAGAACAATCAGGAGCGGAAATAGGGACAATAGAAAATAATAAGCCAACTGCGCACTTAAGCCTGGCAGATCATCTTCATCGACCCGATGCCAAAGTAATCGTAGTAAAGACGAGCGGACATTCCCCACCTTTTCCATGTCCATCCTCCTTTTAAATAGTCTTTTTGTCTTCTCCTAACACTTCTTCTAAAAGAAGTGCTTCGTCACTCTTCGAGAAAGTATCCATCGTTTCTTTTACCATATCAGTTACCTGTGGTGTTAAATCGCGTAATTCTTCCACCTTATCTGTGATAAAGGAGATATCTTCGTTCACCTGCTTTACGGTTGTCTTTACCTTTTCAGCTGTTTCCTTTACTTTATCCACAATTTCACCCGGATTCCTAAAAACATAGGTAACCTTTGATGTGGTTTTTTGTACATTCGCTTTCATCACTTCACGTGTTGGTTTATCTAAAAGGCTAATGGCCCCGCCAGCAATGGCCCCAAGTATCATTCCGCGCCAAAATTGATTTTTCTGTGTCATGTTAACGTCTCCTTTAATCCTTGTTATTATCAATAGTACCCGATGTAAAAAGTACCAAAACCTGCATATTTTTATTTTCCTTGATAGATGGAGTCCATGCAAGTCCAGATTCTCTTTTAATGATTTTTTTATTGACATATAATTTCTTACATGAAAAGATGAACTTAATAATTCGGAAAGGATGACCGAAATGAATTTATCTGAAAAGTCGATTGAAAATGTCGAATATATGATTGAACAAATAAAGGAAAAATTAAAAGTCTTGAACCTTGGTGCAATTAAACCTTCACACTTTGATGAAGAAATGTACGAGGAATTGAAAGAGATTTATGATATGGTCCTACGAAAGAATTCGTTTAGTCCAAATGAAATGCAAGCATTAGTCGAAGAGCTTGGCAGCCTTCGAAAAAAATAAAGTGAAAACCCGTTATGCACATAACGGGTTTGTTTGTTGTTAATCTTGTTCAGTTAAGATGACTGTTCCCTCTTTGGTAACGGCAAGGGTATGTTCGTATTGCGCTGAATACTTCCCATCAATAGTTCGTGCCGTCCAGCCATTGAGATCCATTTTTGTTTGGTATCGTCCTACGTTAACCATAGGCTCGATCGTAAAGACCATCCCCTCCTTGATTCTTGCACCTTTCCCTGGCAGCCCATAATGAGGAACATCCGGTTTCTCATGAATTACTGCGCCAATTCCGTGGCCAATAAAGTCACGCACAACCGAAAACCCTTCGCTTTCAACATATTTTTGAATTGCGTGCCCTATGTCTCCGATTCGATTACCGACAACCGCTTGTTCAATCCCTTTATACAGTGCTTCCTTTGTGACTTTTAATAAACGCTCAGTATCCTCTGATACATCCCCAACTGCATATGACCAAGCAGAATCCGCTAGCGCACCGTTGTAATTAACAACCATGTCTACCGTCACAATATCCCCTTCATTTAAAGGTTCTTTCCTTGGAAAGCCATGGCAGATTTCGTCATTTATACTCGCACATGTCGCATACTCATAGCCTTTATAACCTTTTTGTTCTGGTGTCGCACCTTTTTTCTTAAGAAATTCTTCCACAAAGACATCAATTTCCCAAGTGGTAATACCTGGTTTAATCAATTTAGCTATTTCTTTATGACAAGCAGCAAGAATTTCCCCTGCTCTCTTCATTGCTTCTATTTCACGTTGTGATTTTAGGACAATCATTATTGTAGGGTCCCCTTCCTTTTTATATATTTTTATGTATGCAAATCAAAATTGTTATTCGACTAAAAACATACCTCTAAAGAATTATACAACATGCCGTAATAGGCAACACTTTTAATATTAACTCTATCCTGGTATTTTTTCAAAAATACTTTAACATAAGTATTTTCTTAAAGTTCATATTTCTTTGTTCTTAATATGGTGCTTTTCTATTCTTTTTGATAGAATTAACGTAAAGTGAATAATAATTGGGTGTGAGACTAATGATTGGTGATCGCGTAAAAAAATTTCGCTTAGATAGAAAAATGTCGCTATCCGAACTTGCTGCTCAAGCAGGTGTGGCTAAATCTTATTTAAGTAACCTTGAAAATAATAAACAAGAGAATCCTTCTATAAAGTTCCTAGAAAAAATCGCTGTTGTTTTAAATATTCCTGTGGATCACTTGATACATGAAGAAATCAATAAAGAAGAATTAGATATTGATTGGATGAATTTAGTCAAGGACGCAATGAATTCTGGCGTTTCTAAGGAACAATTTCGGGATTTCCTCGAATTTAACAAGTGGCGAATTAATCAAAACGATAAATAGAAAATGAAACAAACATATTGAAAAAGAAAAGCATTCTACAAAAAATTCACATTTTTGTAGAATGCTTTTTATTTATGTACTTTTATGACTATCTTATCATCTTTCGGTGACCAAGAAATCACGAACTGCTTCTATGGATAACCCTATGTCCTTTGCTTCTAATATGAGTGCCATCCATTCCTGATCGATTACTTCTACTTCACTTTTTGTAATAACCATATACTCACCCCTAAAATACATAATGTATTCCAGGTAGCCCGGCCATCCTAGCAAGAAATCCGCCTTAGATCCTCGGCTTTGCGTCCCTGCTTTTCAACAGGTTTGCCTTTTTCTGACATTAATAAAATAAAACTTAAGTCACTGAATTAGCATTTCGTTTTAGTTTTGATAGGTCGATTTACTTAATCTACATTGATATTATATCTAGTGCTATTTTAGTAGGGTGTTGTAATTTGTCGTATTGATTAAATTTTCACACAACTTATTCTAACAAATTACCCCATATATCTACAAAAATATTGTATTTTGGACTTACAATCAAAATACCCTCTGTCAAAAGAGTGAACTTTTGGAAGAAACCCCCTGCTATTTATTCATTTCGTTAACCATAACCAAAATATTTTCCCAACATATACGCCAAATATTTGTCTAAGTAGTGACAATTAGCATATAATGTAAATATTATAATAATTTTCATAATATTGTTAATTTTCTAATATCGGCGGCGATGCAGGGTAATGACCATTATTCATGTGTTAAATTTTTCCATACCGATTGCATTTATTGTGTTTGCCGGGTATTTTTTGGACCGCATATGCAAACCAGATTCCACAAAAGAAAAAGCTGGTGAAGATTGAATTTTTTTATTGGATTCCTCTGTCATTCAGCTTTTTCTTTTGGTGTAGTTAATTAAAAAGTAATTATTTCACTCCGTTTCGGGAATGATACTTGCGTAGACGAAAGGAGTGTTGTAATTGGCACGCGGAGAACATTTTGAACATAAAAAGAAGGGTCATCCAGGAAACTTTCAACAAGATACTTTAGTTGAAAAACATGCGAAAGAAGCAGTTGGTGACGAAGAATTCCTAGTTGTACGTGAAGCATTTAAAAATCGTGTGGAAAATGAAGATGAGTATCGTGGAGATACGGCTCGCTTACTAAATGATCAGACAGAATAAAGGCGTGAGCATCTCACGCCTTTTTCCTATTAAGAAATCATTTTTAGAATTGTCCCTTTTCGATCCTTATATTTCTAATAAATGGAGAAAATTCGATTGACTTAAGCCAATAAGCAGCTTTTTCAATATCCTTTGAAAAGACCCTATCTTGTTTAATTGATGCTACCTGTTCGCGGGCCTTGTCGTAGAAAAACCTAGTAATTGTGGCCATCTTTTCAATCCCGCGAATCTCCACAGCCTGCATCGCACAAATCAGTTCAATCGCCACAACTCTTCGTGCATTTTGGATAATTTGATAAGCATGCCTTGACGCAATCGTGCCCATACTTACATGGTCCTCTTGATTAGCAGATGATGGTATGGAATCGACACTAGCTGGATGGGCAAGCGTTTTATTCTCTGATACCAGTGCTGCTGCCGCATATTGCATGATCATTGCCCCTGATTGTAAGCCAGGCTGGGGACTTAGAAAGGCTGGTAAATCATTCAACTGCGGATTAACCAATCTTTCAATCCGTCTTTCTGAAATATTCGCCAGTTCAGCCATAGCAATTTTCATAAAATCCATGGCAAAAGCAATCGGCTGTCCATGGAAATTTCCCCCTGAGATCACCTTTTCCCCATTATCAAAGATTAACGGATTATCCGTTGCTGCGTTCATTTCAATTTCTAATTTTTCTTTCACATAATCCAGAGCCTGCCACGATGCACCATGAACCTGTGGAATGCAGCGGAGAGAATAAGCATCTTGAACCCGTAATTCGCCCTGCTGTGTAGTTAATAAACTATCGCTTAAATAACCACGGATTCTTGCTGCCGTATCAGTTTGCTGTTTATACCCTCTAGCAGTATGAACTTCTTCCGCAAAAGCATCAATAATTCCATTTAACCCTTCTATTGTCATAGCTGCAATTAGTTCACTTTCATGTGCCAGCTGCTCTGCCTCCAAATAGCCAATCACACCCATAGCTGTCATCGCTTGTGTCCCATTAATAAGGGCTAAACCTTCTTTGGCCTCCAACGTTAACGGTAAAATCCCTACTTGTTTGAGTGCATCAAAAGCCTGCATTTGCTTACCTTTGTAAAAAACCTCTCCTTCGCCAATTAAAACCAACGCAAGATGAGAAAGCGGGGCTAAATCACCACTGGCTCCCAAGGAGCCTTGTTGCGGGATCACAGGAATGATATCCTGATTCACTAGCTCTAATAACTTTTCAATAACAACAGGTCTGACTCCTGAAAAACCCTTGAGGAGTGCGTTAGCTCGTAGAAGTACCATTGCTTTGGAAACTATTTCTGGAAACGGTTCACCAACCCCGCATGCATGGGAGCGAATTAAATTAAGCTGAAGATCTTGAACATGGTTTTTATCAATAAGGACGTCGCTGAACTTTCCAAATCCCGTCGTAATCCCATAAACTACTTTTGATTCTGAAACAATTCTTTCAACTGCTTCACGACTCTTCTTGACTGCTTCCATGCTCTCACTTGAGGCCATAACCTTTTGCTTTCGATATAAAACATCTTTCATCTGCTCTAATGTTAAACTTGAACCTGTCAGTGTTACCATATCGTCTCTCTCCTCTACCACTGTAGTATAATAAAGAAAGAGGCTGGATTCCGAATCTACTTGATTGGGAGTCCAGCCTCTTTTATGATGAATTGATTGAATATTTTCAGATGCCACATGGGTATCATTCCATTCTTTATCTATCTTAGTGATAATATTGTATGGTTTGCTAAGCTTATTTGTCAATTAAATTTTCTGAATTTTAGAACGATAACGCTTTAGCAGGATAATAAATGAAAGGAAAATGCTTAAGTTACAAAATATCTTGAGATTCCGTTATACTATATAAAGGTCAAAATGGATTACCTGAAAGGAGTAAATATGAAATCTCTTGTACTTGCAGAAAAGCCAAGTGTTGCCCGGGAACTTGCCCGTGTTCTTGGCTGCAATCAAAAACATAAAAGCTATATGGAAGGAAATCAATACATTGTCACATGGGCACTCGGCCACTTAATCGAACTAAAAATGCCAGAGCATTATGATACGAAATATAAAACATGGAATTTAGAGGATTTACCGATTATTCCACAAAAAATGGGCTTGATGGTCATGAAGCAAACCAACCATCAATTCCGTGCGATTGAATCGTTAGCAAAACGGAAAGACATTAACGAATGTATCATCGCAACTGATGCTGGTCGTGAAGGTGAACTAGTTGCTCGCTGGATTCTTGAAAAGATTCGGTGGAACAAGCCCTTAAAAAGATTATGGATTTCTTCGCAAACAGATAAGGCCATTAAAGATGGGTTCAAGCAATTAAAGCCTGGCAAACAATTTGAGGACCTCTACCAATCGGCGGTTTGCCGTGCGGAAGCTGATTGGTTAATCGGATTGAATGTAACAAGAGCATTAACAACGAAATATAAAGACCCACTCTCGGCTGGACGGGTTCAGACCCCTACTCTTGCCCTTGTTTTGGAACGAGAACAGCTGATTCAATCCTTTGTTCCAAAGGAATATTGGACGATTCAAGCCGATATTGGCCCACTTTCAACAGATTGGGAACGGGACAATGAAAAGCGCATCTTCGATAAGGCAAAGGCTGAAACCATCCAATCAAAAGTAAATGGTAAAAAGGCGGTGCTCGATAAAATAGATCGCAAGAAAAAATCAGAGCCACAGCCACTGCCTTATGATTTAACTGAACTACAGCGAGATGCAAACAAGCGGTTTGGTTTCTCGGCGAAAAAGACATCATCTGTTTTACAACGTCTTTATGAGCAATACAAATTGGTCACATATCCTAGAACTGATTCACGCTATTTGACCACCGATATGATGAACACAATGACAGACCGCTTGCATGGCATGGCTTCTGGGTATAAAGAAGAAGTTCGTCCGCTTCTTGCAAACAAGGGGATTGTGCTCGCCAAACGTGTCTTTAACAATGAAAAGGTAACAGACCATCACGCGATCATCCCAACGGAACAAAGACTTAATCTTAGTGAACTTGATTCAGATGAAAGAAAACTTTATGACATTATTGCTCGACGTTTCTTAGCATTGTTTTTACCAGCTTATGAATTTGAAACCATACAGGCAACATTTAAAGTTGGAGGCGAAACCTTTACCGCCAAAGAAACAAATGTAATTGAATTGGGCTTTAAAAGGGTGTTAGGAAGAGAAGGATCGGAACAATTGACTACTGGACTGCAAAAATTATCTCAAGGTCAGTCCTTTTCGTTAAAAAATTGCTCAATCAACCAAAAATGGACAGAGCCGCCGCAGCGCTATTCCGAAGCTGATGTTCTGGCGCAAATGGAGAAATTCGGCCTGGGGACGCCAGCAACGAGAGCAGAAATTATTGAAAGGCTTGTAGAAACGGAAGTCGTAGAACGACAGAATGGACGCTTCCACTCAACGAAAAAAGGCAAGCAGCTTATTGATCTTGTTAATGATGAATTAAAGTCACCGGAACTAACGGCCAAATGGGAACAAGAACTAGAGAAAATCTCCAAAGGAAAGGCGGACCCGAAAGCCTTTTTACAAAAGATTCGCCGCCAAACGGAGCAGTTGGTTTCTGAAATTAAAAAAAGTGAAAAATCCTATCGTGCCCATAATTTAACCGGTTCAAGATGTCCTGAATGTAACGAATTCCTAAAGGAGCGGAATACAAAGGAAGGCAAGATTCTCGTTTGCTCAAGTCCAGAGTGTTCCTACCGAAAACGTAAGGATCCAAAGCTTTCCAACCGCCGCTGCCCGCAATGCCATAAAAAGATGGAGATTCATA
>Ga0209795_10001690_pt1 | contig 13254 bp, 9 predicted proteins | sample AgamicOrMarz_FD_187166 | JGI IMG/M metagenome (GOLD analysis project Ga0209795, IMG submission 187166) | Agave microbial communities from Guanajuato, Mexico - Or.Ma.rz (SPAdes) (version 2) | ecosystem: Host-associated > Plants > Phyllosphere > Phylloplane/Leaf | place: Guanajuato, Mexico...
CCGGTTCCCCAGGAAGTGTGCGATGCCTACGGCGGCATCAAGCTGGAATTCGGCCGTGAGTACATCATTCCGAAGCCAATGGATGCCCGCCTGATCACCCTGATCTCCGACGCCGTCGCCAAGGCTGCGATCGAGACCGGCGTGGCGACCCTGCCATATCCGAAGAACTACCCGCTCAAGAGCGTGGATGACGTGTTCAACGGCTAAGCCGTTGTAGCGCTTCAACGAAAAACCCCGGCTTGTGAGAACCGGGGTTTTTTATTGATCGTTCCCCACGCTCTGCGTGGGAATGGAGCCTGGGACGCTCGGCGTTCCATCAAGAGCCGAACGCGGAGCGTCCGTAGAGGCATTCCCACGCAGGAGCGTGGGAACGATCACATACCCCTGTGGGAGCGAGCCTGCTCGCGATGCAATATCAGAACAAATCGATAGGCGCCGCTTCGTCCGCGGGCAGCGGGCTGCCAGGGGCGACGCCATTGCCCAGCTCGTTGACCGACGGCGGGGTGTCTTCGCTCTTGAACAGTTCGAAGTACGCTCCCGGAGTGCCTGGCGTAGCCGCACGGCCGCTGACCGGGTCGACCCGCAGGCTGAGGATGCCTTCAGGTTCCGGCTGGGTGTGGGGCGGCTTGTCCTTGAGGGCGGCGCCCATGTAGCTCATCCAGATCGGCAGCGCCACGGTGCCGCCGAATTCGCGACGACCGAGACTTTCAGGTTGGTCGAAACCGGTCCAGACGGTGGTCACGTAATCGCCGTTGTAGCCGGAGAACCAGGCGTCCTTGGATTCGTTGGTGGTGCCGGTCTTGCCGGCCAGGTCGGTACGGCCCAGGGCCAGTGCACGACGGCCCGTGCCGAGCTTGATCACGTCCTGCAGCATGCTGTTGAGGATGTAGGTGGTACGGCCATCGACGATACGTTCGGCAATGGCCGGCGCCTGCGGTACTGCCGGGGCGGTCGTGGCTTCGCCTGGGGGCGCGTTCACGGTGAACGTTTCGGTGGCCGGTGCCGCGACGCCATCGCTGGCCTGCTCGCCGGTCGGTACCCGCGGTGGGTTGGCGACGAACAGGGTCTCGCCGTTGCGGCTTTCGATCTTCTCGATGATGTACGGCGTGATCTTGTACCCGCCGTTGGCAAAGGTGCTCCAGCCCGTGGCAATTTCCATGGGGGTCAGGGTCGCCGTGCCCAGGGCCAGGGACAGGTTGCGCGGCAGGTCCTGCTTGTTGAAGCCGAACCGGCTGATGTAGTCGATGGTGCGGTCCACGCCCAGCGCCTGCAGCAGGCGGATCGACACCAGGTTACGGGACTTGTACAGCGCTTCGCGCAGGCGGATCGGACCGAGGAAGGTGTTGGTGTCGTTCTTCGGTCGCCAGACCTTGTCGAGATACTCGTCGACGAACACGATGGGCGCATCGTTCACCAGGCTGGCGGCGGTGTAGCCGTTATCCAGGGCAGCGCTGTAGACGAACGGCTTGAAGCTCGAACCCGGCTGGCGCTTGGCTTGCAAGGCGCGGTTGTAGTTGCTCTGCTCGAAGGCGAAGCCGCCCACCAGGGAGCGGATCGCGCCGTCCTGCGGATCGAGGGATACCAGTGCGCCCTGGGCGGCCGGGATCTGGCTGAACTTGAGGCTGTTGTCCGGTTGGCGCTGCACCCGGATCAGGTCGCCGACCTGGGCAACGTCCGACGGCTGCCGGGGAGCGGCGCCCATGCTGTTGGTGTTGAGGAACGGGCGGGCCCATTTCATCGAGTCCCAGCCCACATGTTCTTCCAGCTCGCCGTTGCGGGTCAGGACCTTGATACCGTCCTTCTCCACCTGGGTGACAATCGCCGGCTCCAGCCCGCTGATGGCGCGCTGCTTGGTCAGCTCCAGGGCCCAGGCTTCGCGGGTCTTGCCCGGCAGGCGCGACTCAGGCCCGCGGTAGCCGTGGCGCTGATCGTAGGTCATCAGGCCTTCGTGCAGTGCGGTGTTGGCCATTTCCTGCAAGTTGCTCGGCACCGTGGTGGTCACGCGGAAACCTTCGGTATAGGCGTCGCTGCCGTAGCGGCCAACCATCTCGGCGCGGGCCATCTCGGCGATGTACGGGGCGTTCACTTCCGGCGTCGGTACGTGATAGCTGGCGTTCAATGGCTCGTTGATCGCTGCGGTGTACTCGGCTTCGCTGATCTTGCCGAGCTTGTACATGCGCCCCAGGATCCAGTCCCGACGCTCCTTGCTGCGTGCGGGGTTGGCCAACGGGTTGAAGCGCGACGGCGCCTTGGGCAGGCCGGCGATCATCGCCATTTGTGCCAGGCTCACGTCGCGGATCGACTTGCCGTAGTACACCTGCGCGGCCGCCTCGATGCCGTAGGCGCGGTTGCCCAGGTAAATCTTGTTCACGTACAGCTCGAGGATCTCGTCCTTGGTCAGCTGTCGCTCGATCTGCAGGGCCAACAGGATCTCGGTGGTCTTGCGCGAGAAGCTGCGCTCGCTGGTCAGGAAGAAGTTCTTGGCCACCTGCATGGTGATGGTACTGCCGCCGGACTGGATGTGCCCGCTCTTGACCAGCTGGCTCGCCGCCCGCATCAGGCTGCCCGGATCGACACCATAGTGGTTGGCAAAGTTGTCATCCTCGGCACTCAGTAACGCATTGATAAAATTGGGGGGGATGTCGGCGAAACGGATCGGCGTGCGGCGCATTTCGCCAAATTCGGCGATCAGCTTGTTGTCGCTGCTGTAGACCCGCAGAGGAATCTGCAACTGAATACTTCTCAGTGCCTCCACGGATGGCAAACCCGGACTAAGGTAAAGAAACGCACCGCTCAGACCCAAGAGCAGTCCGCAGAAAACGGCGACGATGGACCATCCGAAAAATTTCAGCAGACGAATCAAGGCTTTTGGATATCCAGGCAAAGAATGAAAAAGGCGCCAGGTGCAGGGGAAGGACCCGAGCGTGCAACAAAGCGAAAAAAAGCGCTGCGCATTATAAGCATTTTTTTTCGTCGGGAACGCCATCCGGACGTCCGTCGGGCCGGTGTGATTGAACGCAATGCATATTAGAGAGTCCGTAACTCACGGATAGTCATAGGGAATTGGTAGTGCTACGACTCTTCAATAAAAAAGCCCATGCGCTTTTGGGGATAGACATCAGCTCCACCTCGGTAAAGCTGCTCGAATTGAGCCGCCAGGGTGAGCGTTACCGTGTCGAGTCCTACGCGGTCGAACCGCTGCCGGCCAATGCCGTGATCGAAAAGAACATCGCCGAACTCGAGGGGGTGGGTCAGGCGCTGGCCCGCGTGCTGGCCAAGGCCAGGACGCCACTGCGCAGTGTTGCGGTGGCCGTGGCGGGATCGGCGGTGATCACCAAGACCATCGAGATGGACGCCGGGTTGTCCGACGATGACATGGAGAACCAACTCAAGATCGAGGCGGACCAGTACATTCCTTATCCGTTGGATGAGGTGGCCATCGATTTCGAAGTCCTGGGTGTGTCACCGCGCAATGCCGAGCGGGTCGAGGTGCTGCTGGCGGCCTGTCGCAAGGAAAATGTCGAGGTTCGCGAAGCAGCACTGGCGCTGGCCGGGTTGACGGCCCGGGTGGTCGACGTGGAAGCCTACGCACTGGAGCGTGCCTTTGGCTTGCTCGCCACGCAACTGGCGGCGTCCCAGGAGCGGCTGACCGTGGCGGTCATCGACATCGGCGCTACCATGACCACCCTCAGCGTGTTGCATAACGGGCGCATCATCTATACCCGCGAGCAATTGTTCGGCGGTCGCCAGCTCACCGAGGAAATCCAGCGCCGCTATGGCCTCACACTCGAACAGGCGGGCCTGGCCAAGAAACAGGGTGGCCTGCCCGACGACTACCTCAGCGAGGTGCTGCAGCCCTTTCGCGAAGCGTTGGTGCAGCAAGTATCGCGGTCGTTGCAGTTCTTCTTCGCTTCCGGGCAGTACAGCGCGGTGGATCATATTCTGCTGGCCGGTGGCACGGCCTCGGTCTCGGGGCTGGACCGGCTGATCGAGCAGCGCCTCGGCACGCCGACCCAGGTGGCCAACCCGTTCTCCAACATGGCTTTGGGCAGCAAGGTCAACGCCGGCGCCCTGGCCAGTGATGCCCCGGCGCTGATGATTGCCTGCGGGCTGGCCCTCAGGAGCTTCGACTGATGGCACGGATCAACCTGCTTCCCTGGCGTGAGGAGCTGCGCGAAGAACGCCGCAAGCGCTTTTTACTGGCGCTGGTCGGCGCGCTGGTCGGCGCGGTAGGCGTGACGCTGATCGCGGTCCAGGCTCTTCATAGCGCCCTCGATTACCAACTGGCCCGGAACAACCATATCTCGGAGCAGATAGCGGTGCTGGATGAGCGCATCAAGCAGATCAGCGAACTGAAGGCCCGCCGCCAGCAGCTTTTGGAGCGGATGCGCATCATCCAGGGGTTGCAGGGCAACCGGCCGGTCAGCGGGCGGATCTTCGACCAATTGGTGCGCACGCTGCCGGACGGTGTGTATTTCACCGAAGTGAAAATGGAGGATGGAACGCTTTCCATCAAGGGCGCCGCGGAGTCGAACAACCGGGTCTCGGACCTGATGCGCAACCTGGACTCCTCGGATCTCTTCGATGCGCCCAGCCTGACGGAAGTCAAGGCCACAACGGCCGGTCAACTCGACCAGGCCAATGTGTTCCAGTTGACCGTGCGCCAGACCCGTCCGGTTGACCTGGAGGAGGCCCAATGAAACCGAGGGAATGGTTCGACGCGCTGCGCAAGGTCGACTTCAGCGACCTGGACACCAATAACATCGGTTCCTGGCCGACACCGGTCAAATGGTTGGCCGGCGTCCTGCTGGTGATCCTGGTGCTGGGGCTGGGCTATAACTTTGCGTTGAAAGACCTGGAGGATCAGTTGCAGCAGGTGCGTGGCGAGGAAAATACCCTCAAGGCGCAATTCGCCGGAAAAGCCCACATGGCTGCGAACCTGGAGCGCTACACCGAGCAGATGAAGCAGATGGAGGCGTCTTTTGGCGTGCTGTTGCGGCAGTTGCCCAGCGACACCGAGGTGCCTGGGTTGCTGGAAGATATCACCCGTACCGGCCTGGGCAGCGGCCTGGAGTTCGAGGAAATCAAGTTGCTGCCCGAAGCGACCCAGCCGTTCTACATTGAGTTGCCGATCCAGATCACGGTGACCGGCGGCTATCATGACCTGGCGACGTTCGTCAGCGGCGTGGCCGGGTTGCCCCGAATCGTGACGCTGCATGATTTCGAGATCGCCCCGATGGAGCCCAACGCAGGGGCGAAGCTGCGCATGAGCATCCTGGCCAAGACCTACCGCTACAACGAGCAGGAGGCGCAGCCATGAAGGTCGTGCGCTGCATGGGGCTACTGGCGGGGCTGGTGCTGGCCGGTTGCAACAATGGCGACGGTTTCGACGACCTGGATGCCTACATGAACGAAGTGCGCCTGCGTCCGCCCGGCAAGATCGAGCCGACACCTACATTCAGGCCCTACGAGACCTTCACCTATAGCGCCTCCAACCTGCGCAGCCCGTTTTCACGGCAGGTCCGGGTGGACCAGGCCGGTCGACAACAGGGCTCGCGCAATGTCCGGCCCGATCCCAACCGGGTCAAGCAGTATCTGGAAGGCTTCAACATCGAGCAGTTCGAGATGGTGGGTACGATCGCCAATGCCAGTGGTTCCTTCGCGCTGTTGCGCGGCGCGGGCGGGGTGCATCGACTCAAGGTCGGCGATTATCTGGGGCGCAACGACGGACGCATCGTCGCCATCAACGCCACCCAGGTCGACGTGGTCGAAATCGTTCCCGATGGCGAGGGGGCCTGGCTGGAGCGACCCCGGACCATTCCTTTGAAAGAGCACTCATTAGTGGAATCCCAACAATGAACAGGATTTTGACAGCCCTCGGTATTTCGCTAGGGATAGCGCTGATGTCGCCGATGGTTCTTGCGGCCAGCCTCAAGACGCTGGACGTCGCGGCGTTGCCGGGGGATCGCGTCGAGTTGAAGCTCACCTTCGATGGTCCGCCGCCGACCCCTCGGGGCTATACCACCGAGCAGCCGGCCCGTATCGCGCTGGACCTGCCCGGGGTTACCAATCAACTGGCTCGCAAGAACCATGACCTGGGGGGCGGCAATGCTCGCAGCGCCACCGTGGTCGAGGCAGGGGACCGCACCCGGTTGATCATCGGTCTCACTCAGCTGGCACCGTATAACGCCCGGGTCGAAGGCAACAACCTGTTCGTGGTGGTCGGAAAGGGCGCGGCCCCCAGCACCACTGTTCCCAGGACCCCTGCCCAGCCTTCAGGCCCGGCGGTTGCCAGCGCTGTGCCTGCCAGGAGCGGCGCGCCGGTGGGCAGGGCCATTCGTGGCGTGGATTTCCAGCGCGGCACCCAAGGCGAAGGGAACGTCGTGATCGATCTGTCGGATCCATCCATTGCCCCGGACATCCAGGAGCGCGAAGGCAAGATCATCCTCAGCTTCGCCAGGACCCAACTGCCCGAACCGCTGCGGGTACGCCTGGACGTCAAGGACTTCGCTACCCCGGTGCAGTTCGTCAATGCCAGTGCCGGCTCCGACCGGGCCACCATCAGCATCGAACCCGGCGGTACCTTTGATTATTCGACCTACCAGACCGACAACCGACTGACCGTCAGCGTCCGGCCCATGACCGTGGAAGACCTGCAAAAACGCAATACCGACCGCGCCGCCTATAACGGTGAGAAGCTGTCCCTCAATTTCCAGGACATCGAAGTGCGTTCGGTCCTGCAGCTGATCGCGGATTTCACCAACCTGAACCTGGTGGCCAGCGACACAGTGCAGGGTGGCATCACCCTGCGATTGCAGAATGTACCGTGGGACCAGGCACTGGACCTGGTGCTCAAGACCAAGGGGCTGGACAAGCGCAAGGTCGGTAATGTGTTGCTGGTGGCCCCGGCCGATGAAATCGCGGCCCGTGAGCGCCAGGAGCTCGAGTCCCAGAAGCAGATCGCCGACCTGGCGCCACTGCGGCGCGAACTGCTGCAAGTCAACTATGCCAAGGCAGCGGACATCGCCAAACTGTTCCAGTCGGTGACCAGCGCCGAGGCGAAAGCCGACGAGCGAGGCTCGATTACGGTTGATGAGCGAACCAATAACATTATTGCCTACCAGACCCAGGAGCGGCTCGATGAGTTGCGTCGGATCGTCGCGCAACTCGATATCCCGGTGCGCCAGGTGATGATCGAAGCACGGATCGTCGAGGCCAACGTCGATTACGACAAGAGCCTGGGCGTGCGCTGGGGCGGTTCGGTACAGAACAAGGGCAACTGGAATTCATCCGGTGTCACCAGCGGTAGCTCCACCACCATCGGTACCCCGGGCAGCACCGGCACGAACCAGCCATTCGTCGACATGGGAGCGTCGGGCAACACGTCGGGCATCGGCATCGCGTTCATCACCGACAACGTGCTGCTGGACCTGGAGCTGACGGCCATGGAGAAAACCGGCAACGGGGAAATCGTCTCCCAGCCCAAGGTGGTGACGTCCGACAAGGAGACGGCGAAAATCCTCAAGGGCACGGAAATTCCGTATCAGGAAGCCAGCTCCAGCGGCGCCACTTCGGTGTCGTTCAAGGAAGCCTCGCTGTCGCTGGAGGTAACGCCGCAGATCACCCCCGACAACCGCATCATCATGGAGGTCAAGGTCACCAAGGATGAACCGGACTACCTGAACAAGGTTCAGGAGGTGCCGCCCATCAAGAAAAACGAAGTCAATGCCAAGGTGTTGGTGAACGATGGCGAAACCATTGTGATTGGCGGCGTTTTCTCAAATACTCAGAGCAAGGTTGTAGATAAGGTGCCATTTCTTGGCGATGTGCCGTATCTTGGCCGCCTTTTCCGGCGTGATGTGGTTTCGGAGAAAAAATCCGAGCTGCTGGTATTCCTCACTCCGCGTATCATGAACAACCAGGCGATTGCTGTGAGTCGTTGATTCTGTGCGAAATTTGATTCTTGTTGGGCCGATGGGCGCTGGAAAAAGCACCATCGGCCGTTTGCTGGCCAAAGAGCTGCGCCTGCCATTCAAAGATTCCGACAAGGAAATTGAATTGCGCACGGGCGCCAATATCCCATGGATCTTCGACAAGGAAGGCGAACCGGGCTTTCGCGACCGTGAGCAGGCGATGATCGCCGAGCTGTGCGCATTTGATGGCGTGGTGCTGGCCACCGGAGGCGGCGCCGTGATGCGCGAAGCCAATCGTCGGGCGCTGCACGCCGGCGGACGAGTGGTCTACCTGCATGCGTCTGTCGAGCAGCAGGTCGGTCGTACCGCCCGGGATCGCAACCGCCCTCTGCTGCGCACCGCTGATCCGGCCAAGACCCTGCGCGACCTGCTGGCGCTGCGCGATCCGCTGTATCGCGAGATCGCCGACCTGGTGGTGGAAACCGACGAACGACCGCCGCGGATGGTGGTGCTGGACATCCTGGAGCGCCTGCAGCAATTACCTCCCCGTTAATGCGCCACGGGAAATGCGTTATCCTCGGCGTCTCGTCGTGGCTCGCCTGGAACGTGGCTGATCGCCATTAACTGGCGTCCCAATGGGCATCCCGGACTTTCGTTAATTGCAGGCAGGACGCCTGATTCCATCTTCACCGTGGGGAAACATGCAGACACTAAAGGTCGACCTGGGCGAGCGCAGCTACCCGATTCACATTGGCGAAGGCTTGTTGGACCAGCCGCAGTTGCTGGCGCCGCATATCGCCGGGCGGCAGGTGGCTATCATCTCCAACGAAACCGTCGCCCCATTGTATCTGGAACGCCTGACACGCAGTCTGTCAGCCTTCTCGGTCATTTCCGTGGTCCTGCCCGACGGCGAAGCCTTCAAGAACTGGGAAACCCTGCAGTTGATCTTCGACGGCCTGCTGAGCGCTCGACATGATCGTCGCACCACGGTGATTGCCCTTGGGGGCGGCGTGATCGGTGACATGGCCGGTTTTGCCGCCGCCTGTTACCAGCGCGGAGTGGATTTCATCCAGATTCCTACCACGTTGCTGTCGCAGGTCGACTCCTCCGTGGGGGGCAAGACCGGTATCAACCACCCGCTGGGCAAGAACATGGTCGGTGCCTTCTACCAGCCCAACGTGGTGCTCATCGACACCGCCACCCTCAAGACCTTGCCGGCCCGGGAGTTGTCCGCCGGGTTGGCGGAAGTCATCAAGTACGGGCTGATCTGCGACGAGCCGTTCCTTGGCTGGCTCGAGGAGAACGTCGACCGGTTGCGTGCGCTCGATCCGGTCGCGCTGACCTACGCCATCGAGCGCTCCTGCGCCGCCAAGGCTGCGGTGGTCGGCGCCGATGAGCGAGAGTCGGGCATACGCGCCACGCTCAACCTGGGCCACACGTTTGGCCACGCCATCGAGACCCATATGGGCTATGGTGTCTGGCTGCATGGAGAAGCGGTTGCGGCGGGGACCGTCATGGCTTTGGAAATGTCCGCGCGCCTGGGCTGGATCAGCCAGCAGGAGCGCGATCGTGGTATTCGCCTGTTCCAGAGGGCCGGATTGCCGGTGATTCCACCGGAGGAAATGACCGAGGCCGATTTTCTCGAACACATGGCTATCGACAAGAAAGTGATCGACGGTCGTCTGCGTCTGGTGCTGCTGCGCCGCATGGGCGAGGCGGTGGTGACCGACGATTATCCGAAAGAGGTTCTACAGGCCACGCTGGGAGCGGATTACCGCGCCCTGGCTCAGCTTAAAGGTTAATAAGATTCCGATGACTAGTTTGCATGCCGACGAGGCTTTCCTCGGCCATTTCCAGTTGAGTCATGACCCCTTCGCTCCACGGGTCCCCGGCTTCAAGTTCTTCCCGGCCCAGCGCAAGCCGGTGCTGGGCCAGTTGCATCACCTGGCGCGCTACAGCCAGTTGCTGCTGGTGGTCACCGGCCCCCAGGGCAGCGGCAAGACCCTGTTGCGCCAGGCCTTGGTAGCCAGCACCAACAAGCAGTCGGTGCAAAGCGTGGTGGTGTCGGCCCGTGGTGCCGGTGACGCCGCTGGTGTATTGCGCCAGGTCGCCCAGGCGCTCAATGTCCCGCAGGCTGAGATCGGTGCGATTCTCGATCAGATCGTGCAGCTGGCGCTGACCGGGCAGGAAGTCTATCTGTTGGTGGACGATGCCGAGCAACTCGACGAATCGGCCCTTGAGGCCCTGCTGGCGCTGGCTGCCGGTGCGCCGGAAGGCCGTCCACATGTGTTCCTGTTCGGCGAGTCGTCACTGATTGCCAGCCTGGAACAGTTGAGTCTGGAGGAAGAGCGCTTCCACGTCATCGAGCTGGCGCCCTACACCGAAGAGGAAACCCGTGAATACCTGGCCCAGCGTCTTGAGGGTGCTGGCCGGGGTATCGAACTTTTCACCGCCGATCAGATCTCTGAGATTCACGAAAGCTCCGACGGCTGGCCTGGCAACATCAACCAGGTTGCCCGCGATGCTCTGATCGAAGTCATGATTGCGAGCCGCTCAGCGGTGAAGCGACCAAGTATGGGGTTCAACATGCCGAAGAAACACGTATTGGCGATTTCCGCCGTGGTCGTGGTTGCGATCGCCGCCGCCTGGCTGATGCCGGGGCGCAACAAAGCGCCATCCACCGGCGCGCCTGCCAATGAACAGGCGCAGCTGCCCCTGGGTCAGGGCGCCCCGAAACCAGGTGGGGCACCGGCGGTGGAATTTGCCGGCAATACCCAGCCGATGCCGCTGCCGTTGGTCGGCCAATCGCAGCCGGTCATGCGCGGTCCACTGGCCGAAGCTGCCGGTGGTATCACCGAAGGCGACGATGGGGCCGCGCCACCGATCGACGACAGCAGCGATACGCCTCCGACCGTAACCACCACCGCGCCACCGGCCGGTGTGCCGGCCGGTCCGGCTCCGACGCCCGTTCCGGCTCCTGCGGCCAAACCGACGCCTGCGCCAGTTCAGGTGGCGACCGCCAAGCCTGCCCCAGCCCCTGCCGCCAAACCCGCTCCAGCGCCAGCAGCGGCCAAGCCTGCCGCACCGGCCAAGGCGGCGGGCGGCAACTGGTACGCCGGTCAGGCCCCAGGCAACTATGTGGTACAGATTCTCGGCACCAGCTCCGAAGCCACGGCGCAGAACTTCGTCAAGGAGCAGGGCGGCGAGTACCGTTATTTCAAGAAAGTCCTCAATGGCAAGCCGCTGTATGTCATCACGTATGGCAGCTTTGCCAGCCGTGATGCAGCCGTTTCCGCCATCAAGGCCTTGCCAGCGAAGGTTCAGGCTGGTAAACCTTGGCCTCGCACTGTCGCCAGCGTCCAACAGGAACTGGCAGCAACTCGCTGAAGATTCGGCGGCCTTACCCAGGCCGCCTCTCCCGGCACCTCAACATTTCCGCAAGGGCGGGCGACCTTTCCAGGCCGCACGCCTTGTGGTGTCTGCGTCATAGTAGCGTTTGAGTCGCAGCGGTCGAACCCAAAAAAGTTTTGACTAGCACAGCGTATAGCTTTAAACCTTTCACAAATGCGACATGGATTTGCGACAGTTCGTCGTCAAATTTGTGGGCGTCTGTGTCGGCATGTACAATGACCACCCTTTTGCCCCCGCAAAGCCGGCGTACGTTCGGCGCGATATGCAATTGGTTGAATTGAAAAGAAATTTGCCTCGATAAGAGGCAGCCTGGTGAGAAAGTGTCTATGAAAGCAGGTCTGTACCAACCCGATGAGTTCAAGGATAACTGCGGTTTTGGCCTGATAGCCCATATGCAGGGCGAACCCAGCCATACCCTTTTGCAAACCGCCATTGAGGCCCTGACCTGCATGACCCACCGCGGTGGGATCAACGCTGACGGCAAGACCGGCGACGGTTGCGGCTTGCTGATTCAAAAGCCTGACGAATTCCTGCGTGCCATTGCCCAGGAAACGTTCGGCGTGACCCTGCCCAAGCAGTACGCCGTGGGCATGGTGTTTTTCAATCAGGATCCGGTGAAGGCCCAGGCAGCCCGCGAAAACATGAATCGCGAGATCCTGGCCGCCGGCCTGCAATTGGTGGGCTGGCGCAAGGTGCCAATCGATACCAGCGTCCTCGGTAGTCTGGCCCTGGCGCGCCTGCCGCAGATCGAACAGGTGTTCATCGCCGGCGAAGGCCTGAGCGACCAGGAAATGGCGATCAAGCTGTTCAGCTCCCGTCGTCGTTCGTCCGTGGCCAACGCCGCCGACACTGACCACTACATCTGCAGCTTTTCCAACAAGACCATCATTTATAAAGGCCTGATGATGCCGGCGGACCTCACCGCCTTCTATCCGGACCTGAGCGACGAGCGCCTGAAGACCGCGATTTGCGTTTTCCACCAGCGTTTCTCCACCAACACCCTGCCGAAATGGCCGCTGGCCCAGCCATTCCGCTTCCTCGCCCACAACGGCGAGATCAACACCATCACCGGCAACCGCAACTGGGCCCTGGCCCGTCGCACCAAGTTTGCCAATGACCTGATGCCGGACCTCGAAGAGCTTGGCCCGCTGGTCAACCGCGTGGGTTCGGACTCCTCCAGCATGGACAACATGCTGGAACTGATGGTGACCGGTGGCATCGACCTGTTCCGTGGTGTGCGCATGCTGGTGCCGCCGGCGTGGCAGAACGTCGAGACCATGGACCCGGACCTGCGGGCCTTCTACGAATACAATTCCATGCACATGGAGCCGTGGGACGGTCCGGCCGGTATCGTCATGACCGACGGTCGCTACGCCGTGTGCCTGCTGGACCGCAACGGCTTGCGGCCGGCGCGCTGGGTCACCACCCGCAACGGTTTCATCACCCTGGCTTCGGAAATCGGTGTCTGGAACTACAAGCCCGAGGATGTCATTGCCAAGGGCCGTGTAGGCCCGGGCCAGATCTTTGCCGTGGACGTCGAAACCGGCCAGATCCTGGACACCGATGCCATCGATAACCGCCTCAAGTCCCGTCATCCGTACAAGCAATGGCTGCGCAAGAACGCCCTGCGCATCCAGGCGACCATGGAAGACAACGACCACGGTTCGGCGTTCTACGATGTCGATCAGCTCAAGCAGTACATGAAGATGTACCAGGTGACGTTCGAAGAGCGTGACCAGGTGCTGCGTCCGTTGGGCGAGCAGGGCTATGAAGCGGTCGGCTCCATGGGCGATGACACGCCGATGGCCGTCCTGTCGCAACGCGTGCGCACGCCGTATGACTACTTCCGCCAACAGTTCGCCCAGGTGACCAACCCACCGATCGACCCGCTGCGCGAAGCCATCGTGATGTCCCTGGAGATCTGCCTGGG
>Ga0209795_10001694_pt1 | contig 13249 bp, 7 predicted proteins | sample AgamicOrMarz_FD_187166 | JGI IMG/M metagenome (GOLD analysis project Ga0209795, IMG submission 187166) | Agave microbial communities from Guanajuato, Mexico - Or.Ma.rz (SPAdes) (version 2) | ecosystem: Host-associated > Plants > Phyllosphere > Phylloplane/Leaf | place: Guanajuato, Mexico...
ATTTGAAATCAAGATTCCATTAAATGGCTACAACAATTCGAAACTTTACAGTAATTCCGTGCAGTCATTCAGCCAGCTTGGAATGAGCACGCTTCCAATTCAGGAACAAACTCCGGGTCATTATGTAGGGTACTGGAAGGTGCCGTCTACTTTGAAAAATGTACAAGGTGCGGCGATAGAAGTAGATGTAATAGATGAATATGGCAACGAAACAAAGCAGCAGGCTGCAGGTAAATTGTTTATCAATACAAAGAAATAATAAAAAATTGAATAGAAGGGGGAGAGTGTTCTCCCTTCTATTATTAAGGATTTATAGTACTAGTTTAAAAGCATAAACATAGTTTTTTCATATTTGGATAACCAAATTAATTAAAAATCATAGTTGTATAATTATACGAAAAAAAGAACTAATATTTCGTGGAAATTCTATATCTCTATTGTTTTTCTAATAGCGATCATAATAAAAGGAGGATTCCTGTTGAAACACATGAAACGTTTTTCACGAACCATAAGCATTGTCCTATGTATGCTTCTTCTCCTAAGTGCGGCTTTACCATATAGTGCCTTGGCAAAAACTCAGTCTCCTATGATAAAGCTTTCAGAAATGAAACAACAAGTAGAGAACAAGATAAGTAAAAAGCTAGATAATCAATATAAGAATGATAAATTTGTTACATTCATAGTGAAATTCACGCAACAGGCAGATGTTAATCAGGCGGCTGCAAATGCCGTAAAAAAAGCGAATGCACTGAAAGTAACACCATATCAAGCGGAGCTGCGAAAAAAATCAGCGGTTGTATCTGCCCTTCGCAACACAGCCACAGAGTCCCAGAGCAGAGTAAAACAATATTTGGACAAGCAGAAACAAGCGGGCCATGTGAAAGAAATCAAATCCTTTTACATCGTGAACGCGATGGCTGTCACAGCTACAAAAGAGGTCATGAAAAAAGTCGCGTCCTTTGGGGCAGTCGAAAAAGTAGCGGCAAATGAAACGGTCCAATTGATTCAACCGGTACCAAAAACATTAAAAAAAGCACAAAAAACAGCCGACCCTTCCCCGATTGAATGGAATATTGATCGAGTCCAGGCCCCAAAAGCTTGGAATATGGGAGTCAACGGAACAGGTGTGGTAGTTGCCAGTATCGATACAGGGGTGCAAGGGGATCATCCAGCATTAGTAGAAAAATATCGCGGTTACAATTCTGCAGACCCCAGTCATCCCGATCATACCTTTAACTGGTTTGATGCAGCAGCTGGAAAACCTGCGCCCTATGATGATTCAGGTCATGGGACACACACAACTGGAATCATGGTAGGGTCCGAGCCAAATGGGGCGAATCAAATTGGAGTGGCACCGGGCGCAAAATGGATTGCAGTCAAAGCGTTTTCTTCAGACGGTAGTGCTACTAATGAAACCCTTTTAACTGCGGGGGAATGGATTCTTGCGCCAAAAGATGCCCAGGGAAACCCTCACCCAGAAATGGCGCCGGATGTTGTCAGCAACTCATGGGGCCAAGCATCAAGTGATAAGAATGAATGGTTCCGTCCGATGGTCCAGGCTTGGAAAGCGGCAGATATTTTTCCTGAATTCTCAGCTGGTAATGGAGGAGACGATGGAGTGACCAGCAACGTTTATCTGCCAGCTATTTATCCAGAATCATTTGCTACAGGAGCAATAGATAGCAACAATCATGTATTATACTGGTCTTCGAAAGGTCCGTCCCCGTACGGCGAAGTGAAACCGGATATTTCTGCACCGGGAGTAAACATCCGTTCTTCCGTTCCGGGGGGCAAATATGAGAGTGAAGACGGAACATCGATGGCCGGTCCGCAGGTATCGGGAATAGCTGCACTATTGAAGCAGGCGAATCCTTCCCTTACAGTAGACCAAATGGTGCAAATTTTAAAAGATACAGCTAAACTGCTTACAGATGACAAGTATCCGACAGCACCAAACAATGGGTATGGTTATGGGTTAGTGAATGCGTACCAAGCAGTTCTTGCGGCTCAAAGCGGTGTGGGGGAAGTAAAAGGACAAGTACAGGTAACAGGAACGGATACAGAAAAACCGACGTATACAAATACAGCGGTTACAGAATCCTTTAAAGGTGCTCCGCTGCCAATTACGATTCAAGCGCAAGATGATGTAAGAATGTCGAAAGTAGAGTTATCGTATCGCCAATCCGGTTCTATTGATTGGAAAACACTTACGGCAATTCAGATTTCTGGAAACTACCGTGGAGGTATTTATCAAGCGACAATTCCTTATACGGATGTAATCGAACCGGGCTTGGAATATCGCTGGGTGATGACGGATTTTGTTAGCAATACCACAGAAACCTCCATTTATAAAGTAACAGTCAAACCGCCTGTGACCGTAGGGTATAAACTAGATTTCGAATCCACTCCGATGGGATGGTATTCCTATGGAGATCATAATACTTGGTCATGGGATAATACAGAAAATATTCAACCTGGCTTTGAAGCTTTTTCTGGAACAAAAGCGTACTTTACACGTGCATATCGAAATCAAGGAAAGTCTGAAGACTCTACATTAGTTATGCCGCCTGTGCACATTCCAGAAGGCTCTGCTTATCTTCATTTCAAGCAATATTATGACATGCAAAGGGGAGAACTTGCCAGTGTAATGGTTTCTACCGATATGCAAAACTGGACTCCCCTTGCAATGTATGTAGGAATGAGCGGCTATGAAGAATGGGTGGATGGAGAGGCTGATTTATCTGCCTATGCTGGGAAAGATATTTATGTCGCCTATAATTTTAAAACGGACGATAGAGAAACTTATGGATGGTATCTTGACGATGTATCCCTTGATGCCAAGCCCCTACCTTCTGCTGTTAAAAATAGAATGGTGAAACAAGCCATCACGAACAAGCCAGAATCGATTTCATTAACAAATATTTTGGCTCCAGCTGCATCTTCAACTGAAGTTCCAACAGGCTCCTATACGCTGCCTGGAGATGCTCGAGTCACGGTTTTAGAAACTGGGCGCTCTGCAACCACCGGCATGGATGACGGCAGTTTTTCTCTGAAACATGATGCTGGTACATTTACGCTGCGTGCGGAAACTTACGGGTATCGTTCTGAGGACAAAACAATCAACATCACCAAGGACGGAGCCGTAACTGCTGATTTCACATTGGAACAATTGGCAAAAGGGAAAGTAAACGGTCAAATTATCAACCAGGCAACCGGACAACCTGTAGCTAATGCACGTGTATCGTTAACCGAGGATGCGTCCATCCAACCGGTTCAAACAGATGAACAAGGGAAGTTTACGATCCGAGCCTATGAAGGAACCTACAATCTTCATGTGAGTGGAGACAATTATAAAGATGCGGATGTTACGATTACAATTAAGGGCAACCAGGATAGTGCACAAAATATCCAATTAAGTCCATTCATCGGATATCCGGGGGAAATCGGTTATGATGACGGAACGGCAGAAAGTTTATCGGCTTGGCCGCCTGAGGATAATGGAGGAAAAGGACGAAGTGGTTTTGCGGTGAAAATGTCCCTTCCTGAAGGAAAACAGACAGCAAAGCTCAAAGGCAGCCTCTTTAAATTCTGGAACGGATATGGAAATGGGCAAAAAATCCGAGTGGTTATATATGATGCAACGGGTTCAAACGATTATCCTGGAAACGTGATTGCCGGTCCAATTGATGCGACTGTTCAAGCTGATGGAAATTGGATGATGGTAGATTTGTCTAGCCTGCAACTTACGGTGAAAGGTGATTTTTACATCGGTTACATCCAGACTACTGATTATCCGTACATGCCAGCAATCAGCTTAGATACAGACTCACAATTTTCAGGTCATTCCTATTTGCTTAACCAGGGATATTGGTCAAAAGCAAACTATGGAATAGGTAACATCATGATTCGTGCCGTAATGGATTTTGAAGCAGACAGCCCTACGATTAAATCACCGGTTGACGGCAAGTTTACGAACCAGACAACAGTGAATATTGAAGGAAAAGCAACTGCGAATACAACTGTTCATATTCAGAACAAAGGGACAGATGCAGCGACAGGTACAGCATCAGCAGATGGTACATTCTCGATTCCGGTTACTCTTCAAGAAGGAGAAAACGTGCTGACAGCAACAGTCGTAACGGCAAGTGGCGCTACAGCACCTTCAGCAGCAGTCAAGGTTACACTGGATCAAGCGAAACCGCAATTGACCATCGATTCACCAGTAAATGGATTAAAGACCAATGAAGAAGTAATAACAGTGGCAAGTAGCGTGAATGATGCTAACTTGGACTCTGTGCAAGTGAATGAAACAAAAGCAACTGTTAACACGGACGGAACATACTCCGCGCCTATGATGCTAGATGAAGGAGTCAATACGCTTACCGTTATCGCTACGGACAAAGCAGGCAACCAAGAGACAAAATCCATTCAAGTGTTTGCAGAGTTTACTGGGCCGATTATACAAAACTTGACGCCTGCACAAGATTTGTATGTAAAAACGGGACAAACGGCTAAAGTGGAATTTGACAGCAAGCCAGGTCTAACTGGAACATTTGAAATTACGCTTCCATTGGGCTACAGTAAATCTGTGCAATCATTCAGCCAGCTCGGCGGAACAGGAACAAACAGCAGCAGTATTCAATTACCGCTTATTGAGGTAACTCCGGGGCATTATGTTGGCTCCTGGAAAGTGCCGTTTACTTTGAAAGATGTACGCGGCGCCACAATAGGAGTAAGTGTGAAAGACGAGTTCGGCAACGTAACGAAGCAACAAGCTGCAGGTAAGTTGTTTATCAATGCGAAAAAGAAATAACGAAATTACAAGGAAAGGGAGATTTTCTCCCTTTCCTTCAGTCTATAGACAATTCAAAAAATGAATATGCCTACAGCCTTTTTTTGATAATCAGGTTCCTACTATTTTATCTGTTGATAAAAATGCTCACGAACAATACTCAAATGAACCGCCACCAATTAAAAATGACAAAAGGCACGCGAATAGGCTTATTCGAAATGCCTTTTGTCAACTAATTCACCGCCAAAAACTTCATAAAAGAGTTCTTATAGGCTGATACTGATAAATAAAATTTTTAACAATGCTATCTGGAATATTATTTATATGCATTAGTATTTAATAATTTTGAAAGATCAACAATTTGGAACCCTCTACGTTTCAGTTCATCTATAATAACGGGAACAGCTTTAGCAGTTTCTATCTTATCTTCATCGCTATGCATAAGTATAATATCTCCGTTGCGAACGTTGTCAAACACATTCTTTTGTATATGCGATTTTTCACGCTGAGACCAGTCTAATGTATCGATAGACCATATTATGATTTTATAATGGTCTTTTTTTGCGACTGAAACAAGTTTAGTATCTGTTGCACCATAAGGAGGTCTAAAAAAAGCCGGTGACCTTCCAATTACTTTGCGAATTGCTCCAGAGGTTTTTTCCAGATCTTGATGTATTTCAGCAGCTGTTTCCTTTGGTAATTCATGATGATAAAAGCTATGGTTTGCTATTACGTTTCCATTATTGTAAGCAGATTTAACAATATCAGGATATTTTTGAACCTTTTGTCCGATAAAAAAGAACGTCCCTTTAACATTTTTTTGTTTAAGAGCTGCGATTATTTTTGGAGTATTAATACGATCTGGACCATCATCAAAAGTAAGAGCCACCATTTTTTTATTTGGTCCATTTACAAACACATCATTTGGGTAGTTTTTTGGAAAAGCAAGAATATCGTGACGCCATTGTAACATACTTTGCCAAGCTGATGCGGTAAGTTTCTGAGATGTCCCCTTGATTGTGAGTATATATGGTGTTGGGAGAGTAGCTATGTCACTAGGACTATATACAGAAATGTGATTTACTTTTCCTGTTGCTTTCGGAATAATCCATTTTAATTTAAATTGAGAATTCACGTTATAGGTATAAATATTGTCATTATTAAAAACGGTAACATTTGAGGGATTACCCATAACCTTTTTTATAGAAGAAAGAGAAAATACTTGTATTGACGGATCATATGAACGTACATCAAATATACGTCCCGCTTTCGTATAGCCGAAAACAGCATGTTTTTTTGAATAGGTTGCATAATACCCGCTCCCTGCAAAAGCTACATTATCTGGGTTGCCCCAAACTTTTTTTACATCAGAAATAGATTGTTTATGGGCAGCAAATGGAATATTTGGAGCCATTCCTGTTTTGGCTGCTGAAATTATCTGTGTAATAGATACAGTAACAGCTTGGTGTCGTTGTTCATTAGTATTTGTTGTTTTTGTTTCCATTTCATTTGACGTGTTCTTAACAGGAAGTTTTGCTTGTTCTTGATGGCTTTTTTGTTCATTGGCTTTACTTTGACTTTGATTATTAATTTTGTGTTGATTGCACCCTACTAGTAGAAAAAGAATACAGCTGTACACAGCAAAAGTAAATAATTTCATATATTTCTTCCCTCCAGGGCTGTAATTAATTGGATTAAATAAAATCTAATTTTGTCCATTTATTAAATGGTTGTATAGATCAACCGTAATGAATTTGGAAATCATGTTTCAGGTTTTAAGGATAAACCCTATAGGAGTAGTAATACCCATACAGCATCATAGTATGCAGCTTTATACCTAGTCTTCAACAAACCCTTTATTATAAAAAAAGGAGAATTAACAAGCTTCCCTGTATTGTGTTTTTTCATTACCAAATGGAATTCATTATTTATCACCATGGGGTTCTTTATCGTTCATCCTTAATTCTTCGATATCTTTCTTCGTTAACTCTCCCTTCTGTAAAAATGCGGAAATACTGTGGATTCCAACTCATTTCTTCTGCTGCGAAGTCGATCAATTCTTTAGAAGTTATTTCACCTTTTTTCAAATTAACCTTTATCAATACTATCTGTTTTAAAATAACAGAATGTCTCCACTATCAAGCCCCACCACAGTATTAAATTTGTAATCAAACTAAAAATTGCAAATGTATTCGTTAACATGATAAGTCATCACCCTATACCTATCAATGCCATTTTATCTATTATTACGATTAATTTTTTCTATCGTTCGTGATTTGTTTATTCGTCGGATCCTTGATCCAAAACCAACATTGTATGTTTTCTTGTGATTATAGTCAATTCGATTGCCGAACTGCTTAATATTCTTGGGTTTTTCAAGGCAAATTGAGATGCAACGGAAATTTATAAAAAATAGAATAACAGAGATATTATTGGTAATTAAATAAATTTTTACAAATCAATAAAATAAAGCTGTTTACCATTGGTACATTGGTTTTAAGTATAAAAAAAGAAAACTGATGAAACTCATCAAGTTTTCCTCTAGTAAACGACAAGCTTTATATTTACATTGGCTAAAGAAGTAGGACAATGTAAACTGTTCAATGAGAGGTTGTTGAGAAACTTATGGATGTGGTGACTATACAAAATTGATAATATCGAAGTAGTGTGCACTTTCTCTAGTCAAAAGGCGACACTAACAGGGCAATCAGGTTTTGAATTATGTTTACAAAAAAATGTGTTAACTGTAGAAGAGCTAAACTTAATCTTAGATATTAATGAAATAACAAACCATGGAGTTCCCGGAGCAGCTCTTTTAAATAAAAACAAGACTTGCCCGAATTAGAAGAACAAATTCTAAAAGGAACTAAGATTTATCCCTATTTAGCTACCTGCTAACAAACTTAATAAATTTTAATGGTTCTCCAGATTTCGCTACATAATAAACAAATTTAATCTAAATGAAATGATATAAAGTAAATTTGGAGGGGATGAGTATGGAATTAAGGCAATTGGAATATTTCATGGCAATTTGTGAAGAACTACATTTCACGAGGGCGGCAGAAAATTTGGGGATCACACAACCTACTTTGAGTCATCAAATGAAGGCTTTAGAAGATGCATTGGGAATTCCTCTATTTGATCGTTTAGGCAAAAAAATTGCCATCACGGAGGCTGGTAAAATTCTACAAGAACAGTGCAGAAAAATATTCTCTAACCTAAAAAGCGCATATGAACAAATAGAAGAACTTCAAAAAGTAAAAAGGGGAAAACTTGTGGTTGGAGCACTGCCAGGAGATCTAAGTCAGCTTGCATCAAAACTTTTGTTAGAGTTTCATCACAAATATCCTCAGGTTCAAATAAAGATCTTTGGGTTAGATGATGTTGTGGAAAGGGTTTTACAAAATGAAATTGATCTAGCACTGACACTAATGGCGCCAGAAGATGAACGGTTAACAAAGATTCCTTTATATAATGAAGAATTTTATTTGACTGTTTCATACGACCATCCATTGGCGGATAGAGATAAAGTGGAGTTTGAAGAGATTAAGGACATACCCCTTGTATTATGCCCAATAAACCATAAGTGCCGGCAATTGATTGATGCTGCCTGTTCCTCTGCTGGTTTTGTAGTTCAACCGATCATTGAATCGACTGATGTAGATTCTATATTAAGTTTAGTGAAGGCGGGTGTTGGAGCCACCATCCTTTCCAGAACACTTCTAAGTTTGGAGAATGATGGGAGCCTTAAGGTAATTAAAATAGAAAATCCAGCTATTTGTAAAGAAATCACAATTGTACATCATAAAGAAAAATATATTGGATTTGCTGCAAGAGGGTTTATTGACTTATTGACTGCTTACGTGAAAGAGTCGAAACTTAATGAAGGAGTGTATTGTGAAAAGTAAAAATGTTTAGAGGGAAAACCTGATTTGAACATCAGGTTTTTTTATATATTTAATCATAGATAATAATTATCGTTATTATAGAAACGATGATATTGATGCATGGTTAGTAATCATATTACAATTAAGACACAGATTCAATTAATAAAGACAACAACATGAAGGAGAACATAATGAGGAAGTTGATGTGAGTTATGTAGCATATTTTCCTTATGAATGCTTGTATCAACAAATAAGAGGTGATTCGTGTGATTGTTCGTCCCCCTTAATGCATGACTAAAAATTATTAATCAAAGAATAATATTAGGATAAAAAAAGAAAGGGTGATTACTAATGACACATAGAGCCGGAGATGTGGCGATAATGGAAGGAAAGTCTATCAGAGCAGGTGCCTTACAATACTTGCCAGTTAACTTATTTGGTTCCGTTATGGGATTATCTGGTCTTGCCTTGGCATGGAGACACTCCCATCATTTATTTGGCACACCTGCTATTATTGGGGAGATCATAGGATGGATTGCAATACTTGATTTTCTAGTTCTCGGTATCGCTTATCTGATTAAGCTAATTCGTTTCCCTGATAAAGTGGCTGCAGAATTTCAGAATCCAATTGGTGTCCACTTTTTTGGAACCATTGTGATTGCAATCTTGCTCTTATCAATTGTAATAGTTCCTTATAGTGCAATGTTTGGTCAAATCATTTGGATAATTGGTACGATTGTCACCGTCGTTTTGGCGTATATCATCGTTGCCCGCTTGCTGAAACGAACTCAAGAAGTAACCAATGTTACACCGTCTTGGTTAATTGCTACCGTGGGAACTCTTGACGTAGCTGTTGCAGGAGGAACAATGCCGTTTGGATGGGCGAGAGAAGTGAATCTTTTTACATTCGCTGTGGGGAGTATATTAGCCCTTGTTCTTTTTACGTTAATCATTGCGCGATTGATGCACCATGAAAAAATGCCATTACCAATGACCCCTTCATACGTGATTTTGATTGCACCGTTTGAAGTAGGTTTCTTGTCGTATACCAACATTATTCACGGTGTTGACATGTTTGCATCCATCCTGTTTTATTTTGGACTTTTCATGTTTATGATCATTTTCTTTAAAGTCTTTAGACCAGGCCTTCCGTACTTTCCTTCATGGTGGGCTGTAAGTTTTCCAATGGCTGCTTTGAGCAATGCAGCATTTAAGTATGCGGTGGCTGTGAACACCTGGCCGCTCAAGGTAATGGCTGGTATTATCCTTGCTGTTGTCACCATTGTGATTGCCGATATCCTAATACGCACAGTAGTCAAATTGTTTAAAGGTGAACTTTTAAAGGCGTAACCGAGTCATGAGTGAAAGGAGGACCTGAAACGAGGGACTCCTATTCGTTCGTCATACTATTTAAAACTAAATTGTGCTTAGAAAAGGAGTAATAAAATGAAACTTATAGTTGAAAATGCAGCAGTTGAATGGTTTAAAAACGAAATAAATGTCAAGGAAGGAGATGCTATTCGTTTCTTTGTTCGTTATGGGGGATCAAGTCCCATTCAAGATGGTTTTTCCTTAGCATTTTATGATGAGCAGCCCATTGATGCCGGTGTTTTCAAGATTATCGAAGGAATCAATTTTTTCGTTGAAAAAGAGGATCTTTGGTACTTCAAAGAATATGATCTGGTGGTTGACAGTGATCCCGTTAATGATGAGCTTGTTTTCAAATACGTACAGTAAATAAATACTAAAAATGATTTGGTCAACGAGGGAATTTTTTGATTTTTAAAAAAATAATTTTTTTTAAAGTTTCTTCATGGCACATATAACCATAAAATTTAAAGGGACTAAATTTATCTCCAGATTTACTCAGTAAGTATGGGGTCTAATTTTCCAAAATGATAGCCTTACTTTCATTCAATGAGTCCTGAAAACATCACTTAAATTGCCGGACGAGTAACAGGAATTGTACAGAAGGATGGTTATTCTTAATGACAAACACTAATTTCATTTATATTATCATGACGCTGTTGGCAGCCAGTTTATTGGGGCTAATTGCTACAATTGTTGATTATCTTTACCAGGCGGGATTTGCCATTCAAGACATTACAAACGTACAGTATGGTTTTGCAGTCGTTCTGTTATGGTTGGTTGTTTTACCAGTAATAAGGCGTCAGCGCTTGCCAAAAGGACGTGATTGGTGGTTTTTGGTGGGGACTGGTATAACGGCAGGAATAACGAATTACTTTTATTTTACATCCCTAACCATGCTGCCTGTATCGCTTTCCATTATTTTGTTATTTCAGTTTACTTGGATGGTCACGCTTATAGATATGACTGTAAAAAAGAAAATGCCATCCGCGCAAAAGTGGATAGGGATGATTGTTATTCTTGTTGGAACATTTTTTGCAGTAGGCCTATTGGGAGCCGAGGTAACTGTTCTTTCTCCGCTAGCAATATTATTCGGTTTGCTTGCTGCTTTTTGTTTTGCACTGAGTTTATACTTGCCGGAATTCATGAGTAACGACTCCACACCCTTGCTGAGGACAGCAATCATGATGACGATTTCAGCTATATCACTATTCCCGGTATTCCCTCCGACTTATTTAACATCGGGAGTATTGTGGAATGGTTTGTTTGGATGGGGACTTTTAATGGGGCTGATTGGACAAGTTATCCCGTTTTTATTTTTGTTGATATCTATCCCGCGTATCGGAGGACGAATGGCCGGCGTCCTAGGATCGATTGAACTGCCTGTAACCGTTTTTGCTGCTTTTTTAATCCTAAATGAAAGTGTTACTTGGATACGCTGGTTAGGAGTATTTCTGATTATTATTGGTATCTGTATCAGTGAGTTGAGGCTAAGTAAGAGACCAAAGTATAGCATTAGTAAAATATAGTTTGGTTGTGTCTTTCATGTTTTGAACGTAGATGAGATGAGTTACTCTTGATGCTATCTAAACAAGATTTAGAGGGTTTTGATTTAATCCTTTTAAATGACTATTCGTAATAGCTCCGACGTGGTTATGGTAGTTTATATTCTATGTTCGGAAGTACAGAACAAAAGACTGCAGCTGCGCTGAAAATTAGCGATTGGTTTAAGAAACATACGGGGTTCTGCCGTTTTCAGTTTACAAAAACCTATTTTTCATCATGAATAAACTGTTGAAATAAGGAGGATTTATGTATGTTTCAGAATCGTATTTTTGCGGTATTGATTATCTTTTTACTATTAACTATTGCAGGTTGCAATAAAGGTTTAGACTCATCTTCCTCGCCTAAAAAATATCAAATGGATTTAACTAATTTACCTAAAAAAAATCAAAATATCATGAAAACGAAATCAGGAGGAGGCACCCTTACTTTCTTTCCAGCATCGATCGAGGTCGTTGTAAATAAGAAATATTACATTCCTCCTAATTATGTACCGAATGATTTAGTCTATCCGAATGTCCCTTTTATATTTAAGGAAAAAGTAGAAAAGCGTAAAATGAGAAGGGAAGCGGCCAAAGCTCTAGAAAAAATGTTTGCTGCGGCCAAGAAAGATGGAATTTATTTAAGAGGAGTATCTGCCTACCGTTCCTATGCAACTCAAAAAAGATTATTTGACAGCTATGTAAAAAGAGACGGTTATCAAAAAGCTCGAACCTATAGTGCGATTCCCGGTACAAGTGAACATCAGACGGGTTTGGCGATTGATGTCAGCGGAAGTTCCGGAAAATGTGCGGCAGCACCATGCTTCGCCAATACGAAAGAAGCCGAATGGTTAAATAAAAACAGCGCAATATATGGATTTATTATCCGGTATCCAAAAAGAAAAGAATCCATTACGGGTTATCGTTACGAACCTTGGCATATCCGGTATGTTGGCAAAATTTCAATGGCCATTAAAAAACATGACATCACACTAGAAGAATATTTAAATGTGAAATCTGTTTCTAAATAATGGAGGAGACAAGGCACCATTGACTTGACTCTTTGCTTTCCTTTTGGGCAAAGGCAAAGTTTGGCAGTAATGCACTGATTATGATATAGTCCCTGACCATAGCTCTAAATAAGACGATCTTTTATTCAATTTGCTAACCCCTTTCAATTATTTTTAAACATTGATTAGATTATGATTTTTTTGCGGTCAAGCTAAACGAAAGAGGAATCATCGGAGGTTTTATTCATGGCATTAGACTCAAAAGTTAAGGAATACCTAAAAACCATAAGCGGTGGTGCTCCCTTGAATACATTGGAACCGGGGGAAGCAAGATCCATTGCAAAGATGGATTTTAAACAAACATCAGGAACTCCAGAGCAGGTAAAAGTAGTAAAGGACCAAAAAATTCCAGTTAAAAATGGGGAAATTGATATAAGAATTTTTACTCCATTTGGGGATGGACCATTTCCGGTTCTGGTTTATTACCATGGAGGTGGATGGGTACTAGGAGACATTGATGATTTTAGTGCTCTTATGCAATCATTGGCAGCGGCAACAAATGCGATTGTCGTCGGTGTAAATTATCGTCTTGCTCCTGAATACAAGTTCCCGACAGCTGTAGAAGATTCTTATGCTGCATTCTTATGG
>Ga0209795_10001695_pt1 | contig 13245 bp, 11 predicted proteins | sample AgamicOrMarz_FD_187166 | JGI IMG/M metagenome (GOLD analysis project Ga0209795, IMG submission 187166) | Agave microbial communities from Guanajuato, Mexico - Or.Ma.rz (SPAdes) (version 2) | ecosystem: Host-associated > Plants > Phyllosphere > Phylloplane/Leaf | place: Guanajuato, Mexico...
TGAAATTCTGATATTTCCTTCCAACAGCATGATGATTGATCAACTTGCCCCGGAACATTTGCGCGGTACCTATTTCGGTGCAGCACAATTCCGGAAAATAGGAAACTTTCTAGGGCCACTTATCGGTGGTTATCTTCTAAGTCAGTTTCAAGGCCAAATCATGTTTTGGATCCTTTCGATCACAACTTTAGGAGGCGTGGTCTTCTTCTCGGCAGGAAATAAATTTTTTATGAACACAAAAGTGACTCAAAATAAAAAAAACACAAAATTTACCTAATAGTCCACAAATTAGTAAATTTTTGTTAAAATAAGAATATCCAGATAGTTCCATTGTGAACGGCACAAGATTTTAATAGTACTTCCTAGAAGTTTTTCGAATATGATTAAATATTGTGTGAAAAGGGGTTCTTAAAATGTGGTATTGGATAACTATTTCCGCTCTATGTTTCGTCCTATTGTTGGTAGTTGAGGAATTTTTCTATTTTTTTTGGAATCGATATGTATATGGACCAAATATAAAAAGAAAGAGAAAATGGTGGAGTAAACTATCCTATGCGTGTGCTTTATTCATAAGGTTGTTCCATAAAAGAGAAAAAAAATTACAGAAATCTAATTCAGATAAGAGCCTTCCATTATAAAGGAGGCTCTTAATTTTTTTATGAAAGTTTTAATTGGATGAATCCTCCTTTTTTTTATTTAAGTATGAACCAAAGGTATCGATGACAAAAAAAGCAAAAAATAAAAAAATAATCACATATTCCGCCGGTTCCATTACCCTAAAAGGGTTTATCGCCTTCCAAACAATCCCGGTAATACTTATCCCCATTATAAGATCCAAGGAAATAATTAGTAAGGCTGAGAAAATCGCCAATAGGCTTGTCACAAAAAATATTTTCAACCTCATCACACCTTCAAGAATCAGATTGCACTTATTGTTCTGTTTAAAGCGTTTCCTTATTCTGACCTAAAAATGTTATGAGCTTGTATAAATACTTATTTCAATGGGATAAAGTGGTATCCGTTGGGCAATATATCCAGTATTGGGAGTAAAGTTTTTAAATATTATTAAGCGAGGCGGGGATTGTGTCGATTTTGTCTAAAATGCTCAAAAATAAACAAAAAAAGAGACAGGACGATAATTATAGGCAAAAACAAGATCCGCTAAAACCAGAGGACTTGCCTATTCTTAGAGATTTTCAAGAGAATATCTCTCGTATAAAAGAGGAAGTTGGCAATAGTTCCGACGTGAACATTCGTGAGTTTAAGATTGGTACACATAAAGGGGCTCTTGTTTATGTTGACGGATTGGCTAGTTCAATAGCAATCGCCGATTATATTTTAGAAACGGTTATGGAAGCAGAAGTACCCGAAGGACCGGTTGATATATTTCAATTCATGCTGGATAAAACAATGGCACTTGGAAGTGTCAAGACAATTGATAATTGGAATCAGGTATATGATTCATTGTTCTCAGGAGATACGGTCATCTTTTTACAGGGATCCAATAAAGCTATCAGTGGCGAAACAAAAGGATGGGAAAGACGGTCGATTACAGAGCCTACCACACAATTATCGATTCGAGGACCAAAAGATTCGTTTACGGAAACACTCCGTACGAATACGGCATTAATTCGCCGCCGGATAAAAAGTCCAAATTTGCGGGTGGATTCCATGAAAATAGGTGCAGTTTCACAAAGTGATATCGCCATTTTGTATATAAAAGGCATTGCCAATGAAAAAATTGTTGGAGAAGTCAAAGAAAGGCTTCAACGAATCAATATCGATTCCATCCTTGGTTCTGGATATTTAGAGCAATTAATTGAAGACCAAACTTGGACAACATTTCCAACGACTTACCACTCAGAAAGGCCAGATGTCGTGACTTCACATTTACTTGAAGGGAGAATTGCCATAGTAGTGGATGGTACTCCGTTTGTTGTCACAGTTCCAGCCATTTTTATTCAATTTTTCCAAGCACCAGATGATTACTATTCACGGTTTGACATTTCAACAGGAATACGATTATTAAGAATTTTAGCATTCCTTATCGCAGTTATTGGACCCTCTGTTTATATTGCTGCGACTACCTTCCATCAAGAAATGATCCCGACAACGATGGCCATTGCGATTGCCTCACAACGTGAAAATGTTCCTTTTCCAGCCTTTGTAGAGGCATTAATCATGGAGGTTACCTTTGAAATTTTGAGGGAGGCGGGACTTAGACTTCCAAGGGCAGTTGGTCAAGCCGTGTCGATTGTAGGCGCTCTCGTAATTGGGCAAGCAGCCGTACAAGCTGGATTCGTCTCGCCTGTAATGGTTATTGTTGTTTCCATCACAGCGATAGCAAACTTTTCCACTCCAGTTTTCGCGATGGCAATTGCCGCTAGATTAGTTCGCTTTGTTTTAATGGGGTTAGCGACAATGTTAGGTTTTTATGGAATCATGTTAGGGATCATGTTCATGTCTATTCATTTGTGTTCGCTGCGATCGTTTGGCATCCCATACATGATGCCGCTGGCGCCTTTTAATCTCCGTAATCAACAAGACGCATTTGTTCGCTTTCCCATCTGGGCTATGAAAAATAGACCTATGTTTATTAGCAAAGGCAATATGCAGAGGACAGGGGAAAATCAAAAGCCAGGGCCGCCAAAGCAATCGGAAAATCAATCCAAAAATGGTGAAGAGTGATGAAAAAAACCTTAATTATTCTTTTGGTATTTATTATGTCCGTTCCTGTCTTAAGTGCATGCTGGAATCAGAAAGAGCTTACGGATTTGGCCTTTGTAATGGCACTTGGTATTGATCGGGGAGAAGACGATTTGTACCATATCTCGTTTCAGCTTGTTAATCCTGGGAATGTTTCAGCAGGACAAACGGGAGGGGGGCAGGGGCTTCCGATCGCCGTATATAAAAGCAATGGCAGAACGATGACTGAGGCAGCGAGAAATGCAACGAAAGAAGTCTCGCGCCGTTTATATTATGCCCACACCAATTTAGTCGTTATTAGCGAAGATGTGGCGAGAGATAGAAATTTAATGCTTAATTTGTTGGATGCATTTGCAAGGGACCCAGAGTTTAGAACTACTACAGAGTTAGTTATTGCAAGAGATTCTACCGCAGAGGAAATCGTCACTACTCTAACTATTCTTGATAAACTACCTGTTACCAAAGTTACAAAAGAGATCAAATTTACTGAAGCAATGAAAGGGGAAAATAAAAGTGTAAATATTGATGAGATTATTGATGGAATTACCGGAAACGGGAAAGAGCCGATTGCAAATGGGTATCGACTCATTGGGATGAAAGAAGAAGCTAGCAAAGCAACTAATTTGCAAAAAACGACGACAGATGCATTCCTTGCCGCGGATGGCTTAGCAGTATTTAAAGATGGTGCATTAATAGATTGGATTGAAAGTAATAAATCTCGTGGGATCATTTGGGTCTTAGATAAAGCAAAGAGTACTGATATTACACTTAAATGGAAGGGAAAGAAGAATGCACTAAGTATTGTCCCGATTAGGTCAAAAACAAAAGTTTCAACAATATTTAAAAAAGGCAAACCTGTGATAAACGTTAAAATTGAGAATGAGGGCTGGATTAGTGAAGCAAATACAGCGATTAATTTGATGGATCCAAAAACAATTATAAAAATTGAAAAGCTAACTGAGAATGAAATTAAAAAAGAAGTAAAGTCTTCAGTTAAGGAAGCACAGAGACTAAAGTGCGATATCTTTGGGTTTGGTGATATTGTTCATAAAGCTAATCCAAAGGTATGGAGGAAGCTTAAGGGGAATTGGAACAATTATTTTGCAGACATTGAGGTGAATGTTAAGGTAAATTCCTACGTTCGACGAGAAGGGGTTCGAACTAATCCGTTTTGGTCAGATATTAACAAATAGCCTTTGTTAAAAGGGGAGGGAATCAGAGTTCATGGAAAAGGCGAAAGTTAGTGCGTACCAATTGTTTGTCCTTATCGTCATGTTTGAGATGGGAAGTGCCATTCTTCTTGGGCTCGGAGCACGAGTGAAACAGGACGCTTGGATGGCTATTTTGTTCGGATTAGTCGGAGGAATCCTTGTCTTTTTTATTTATTACCGATTATATATGTATTATCCTGAACTGCCATTAACGAGTTATCTTCAAAAAATATTAGGTAAATGGTTGGGAAGATTAATTGGGTTTTTATATATTGTTTATTTTATTTATGTTGCCTCAAGGGTATTGCGAGACTTTGGAGAGTTATTAACTTCAACAATTTATAATAGTACTCCGCTTTTTGTAATCAATACCTTGATGATCCTAACCATAATCTATCTACTCCATAAGGGATTTGAAGTATTAGCCCGAGTTGGCGAAATCTACTTTGGAATTGTTTACTTTACAGCGATATTAGGCATGCTGTTAATCGTCTTTTCTGGTTTAATTCATTTAGGAAACCTCAAACCAATTTTAGAAAATGGGTTGAAACCAGTAATAAAGGTTTTTCTAAGAGAAACCCTCACCTTTCCCTTTGGAGAAATGGTTGTTTTTACGATGCTTCTCCCGTTTTTAAATGATAAAAAAAAGGCGAAAATAGTTTGTGTGGGTGGGATGATATTAGCTGGTATCAATATTACCATTACAACGATAGTTAATATTACTGTTTTAGGGGTGGAACTCTATTATCGATCCCCCTTTCCCTTATTAACCACAATTGGGAGAATCCAAATTGCCGACTTTATCGAACGTTTAGATGTATTATTTATGCTCTATTTAGTCATTGGTGGTTTTTTTAAAATAGCCATTTATTATTACGCGGCAGTGGCCGGGTCTGCTGATATCTTTCAATTTAAAAACCAACGGAAGCTTGCTTTTCCAATTGGAATAATCGTTTTATTTTCATCCATAACAGTTGCCTCCAATTTTGCAGAATTTATCAAGGAGGGGTTGGTTATTGTGACGATGTATTTGTCTTGGCCTTTCCAAATTATCATCCCCTCATTCTTACTAATCATTGCTTTTTTCCGTAATAAAAAGAAAAAAACAAGCCCAGCATAAACCATCTAGGCTTGAGATTATTAATAATAACCTTTTTAAGGGGGGGGGAAGATGAGTACATGGAAAAAGCCAAAATAAGTACAACCCAATTGTTCGTGCTGGTCGTTTTGTTTGAAATGGGCAGTGCAATTCTGGTTGGGATCGCATCAGATGCTAAACAAGATGCTTGGTTAGCTATATTGTTGGGTTTAGCTGGCGGAATTATGGTCTTTTTAATTTATTACCGATTATTTATGTACTACCCTGACCTTCCCTTAACTAGTTATGTTCAAGAAATAGTAGGAAAATGGCTTGGACGGGTTATTGGGGGATTATACATTGTCTATTTTTTATATACGGCCTCAAGGGTATTACGAGATTTTGGAGAGTTATTATCATCAACTATATATAATAGTACACCCTTATTTGTTATCAATACCTTGATGATTATCACGATTATCTATGTAATCCATAAGGGGTTTGAGGTATTAGCCCGTGTTGGTGAAATTTACTTTGGAATTGTCTACTTTACAGCGATATTAGGTATGCTGTTAATCGTCTTTTCTGGTTTAATTCATTTAGGAAACTTAAAACCGATATTAGAAAATGGGTTGAAACCCATCATAAAAATCTTTTTAACTCAAACCATTAACTTTCCTTTTGGAGAAATGGTTGTCTTTACGATGCTGCTCCCATTCGTAACTGACAAAAAAAAGGCTAAAATCGTCTGTTTATCCGGGATGATCTTAAGTGGAATAAATATTACGATAACAATAATAGTAGATATTTCGGTATTAGGAGTGGGTCTCTTTAGTCACTCCACTTTCCCACTTTTAAATACAGTAGGAAAAATTCAAATTGCCGATTTTATTGAACGTTTAGATGTATTATTTATGCTCTATTTGGTAATTGGTGGATTTTTTAAGATTTCGATCTACTTTTATGCTGCAGTTGCTGGTGCTGCTGATATCTTTAAAATACCGAATCAACGCAAGATTGGGTTTCCTTTAGGACTGATCGTCTTATTTGCATCAGTTACCATTGCATCAAATTATTCGGAACATATAAAAGAAGGGCTTGTGGTTGTCCCAATTTATTTGCATTGGCCATTTCAAATTATCATCCCTTCTTTATTATTAATTATTGCTTTCTTTCGGAATAGAAAGAAAAAGAAAAGCCCGGCATCCTAGTGCGGGCTTAAACTATTTTCTTATTCTTTTTTGTAGTTTTCTGCTTTACAGGCAGGGCAATTTGAACAGATGTCCCGTGATTTTTCTGACTGTCGAAATGGATCGTGCCTTGGTGTGATTGAACGATCTTGAAACTAACTGTTAATCCTAGCCCCGTCCCTTTTTCTTTAGATGAATAGAATGGTTCGCCAATTTTCTCTAATCTTTCTTTTGAAATACCGCAGCCAGTGTCTTTAATGACGATAATTACCTTATTTTCTTCTGACTGTTCCAAATCAATTGAAACGGTCCCACCTTTTTGTGAGGCTTCAATCGAATTCTTGATAATATTGATAAATAATTGCTTGAGTTGGTTGGGTTCACACTCAATGACGATTTCCTTTTTCGGAAAGGAGGAATCGATTTGAACATTATAAAGACTAGCTTCCGTGCTTAACAGTGAGATGACATCCTTCAATAACTTTTGAAGGTCTGCATGGGTATATTTCAATATCTGTGGTTTGGCTAATAACAATAGTTCACCGACAATATGATTAATTCGGTTTAATTCGTCTAGCATAATTTGATAAAAATATTGGTGCTTCTCATCTTCCATTTGTAAAAGCTGAACAAACCCTTTTAATGAGGTCAGAGGATTCCTAATTTCATGAGCCACGCTTGCAGACAATTCACCAACAATCGATAACTTTTCCGTCCTTCGAAGGCGCTCTTCAGTTTCCCTTAATTTGGTTACATCACTGCCATAGCCTATAATCCCAGCTATATTACCATTGATAATGATAGGAAGGGAGGTACATTGTAAGATAAGCCGACTTCCATTAGCATGTGGAATGTTTACCTCATACATGACGGGTTTAATTTCTTCCACAACCGTGGAAATAAATTTAGGTAGATACCTTACATACTTTTTCGGTAACAAATTTTTAATATTTTTTCCAATCATTTCTTCTCGCTTACAGCCTGTAATGACATCATATTGCGGGTTTAGATTGGTAATGGTTCCACTAAGGTCCATCATATAAACAATATCTGGACTGTATTCAAATAAAGATTTATATTGTTGCTGGCTTTCTGCCAATTTTAAGGCCATTTCCTTCTTTTCTGTAATATCACGTCCGATGATTACTAGGCCTTGTCGACTGCCATCCTGATTAAATAGCGGCACTTTGATCGTATCAAAGATTCTTGACGATCCATCTGGGACCGGAAGGACTTCTTCAATCCGGGTAATGGCTCGATTATTCCATGCCTCTTCATCAGATATTTCACAATATCTTAGGGCATCACTATAAAAATCGGAATAATTGGCTAATTCAGAGTCCTTTTTCCCTCGATAGTCTACGTCCTCTAACTGAAACAATTGTAGGCCAAATTCATTGGCTTCAATCCATCTGCCTTCGCCATCCTTAAAGTTAACAAAATCAACCATTGAATTAATTAAAGTCGATAAACGTTGTTGATCTTCCTGGGAAGCAGATAATTCCTCTTTTTTACTAATGAAAAAATAAATAAATCCTCCAGTAACCAAAATATAAAGGATTTCTTTTGACCTTTCTACCACATCAACTATAGAAGAGGGCAAATATTGTTTAACTATATAATTGGACCCATATATCCAAATAATACTTGTAATAAGGTAAAAAAGTATTAGCTTTTTTTTATTCATGGAAATCTCCAGTTCTTATCTAAAAATAATGTACATTAGTCTATAGTACTAGAAAATCCATTACTTTGGAATAATACAATAGTGGAAATAGTAATTTTCCTTTGTTTATTGGTTTAGTGGATTCTTTTACCAAGAATCAGTAAATCCCTCTCAACACCATCCAACTCGGCTACATTTGGAAGATGTGCCCATTTTTCAAAACCAAATCTTGTAAAAAGCTTGATACTAGGTTCATTATGACCAAAAATAAATCCAAGCAAGGTTTTGATGTTTAAACTAGGGCAGGCGTCTATGGCTTTTTGGATTAAATATTTTCCCAGTTTTTTACCACGAAAGTCTGGATGAATATAGATGCTGATTTCTGCAGTTGCATGGTAGGCTGGTCGGCCGTAAAATGATTGAAAACTAACCCATGCACAAATCGAGCCTTGATCTTCAACAATCCATAAAGGACGAAAAGCAGGGGAATGATCGTGAAACCATTGTATGCGGTTTTCTTCTGTAATTGGCTCTAGATCAGCAGTCACCATCCTGCTTGCTATTGTTGTATTGTAAATATCGACGATTGTCTTCAAATCACTTCTATTTGCATCTCTAATTTCGAAGTCCCCAAACATAATATTCACCACTCCATTTTATATTGTCTAATAGCTTTTATATTATCGATTGGGACGAATATTATCAATATTGTAATAACATATTAGTTAGAAAAAGAAAAACCTTTTCTCGAAATTGATTTCCGAGAAAAGGTCTTTTCTTAATGGCAGACTTAGCTGGCCATTATTCGTTTCTAGACCAAAACCTTACCAGCGGTGGGCCTTGGTATTACTCCTTAGAATGATCTGGTTTTGTGACAATTGCGTTTGCCCATTAACCTGTGCTTTGGTATGCTTCGCTCTCGTCGTACCATAATGAAAAAGCTCGGAGTGCGGATCTAATTGATCTTTATAGCTCATCAAATCACCTCATCAAAGGATTTGAAACGATGATATTCTATTGAATATCATAATTATCATTTGTAAAAAACCAGAAAAATAGTCATCAAAACAGAATTTATTCATTAATTGAGGATTGGGTGAATTTTTTTTAGGTTTTAGGAAAATATTAACTTGTATTATCTGAAAGTTCGGAATAAAATAAAGTTAACATACCAACCGGTAGGTATGCTCGTAAACCATTTAGCATATGATTAATTAACAGCATTAAACTAGATTTTAAGAATATGAATGGAGTGAATGATATGTATTTACGTTTGACTGATGAACAAAAAATGGTTCAAAAAACAATTAGAAGATTCGTAGAAAAAGAACTCATTCCACTTGAAAACGATGTGCTTAGAAATGAACGAGAAGGTAAACCAAGTCTTCCTGCTGGTAAGCTTAAGGAACTGCAATTAAAAGCAAAAGAAGCTGGTTTTTGGGGTATTAACACACCAGAAGAATATGGTGGGGCAAACCTTGGGCAAATGATGATGGCAATTGTGTTAATGGAAGTTTCAAAAACTTTTGTTCCGTTCCAATTTGGTGGAGGGGCTGATAATATACTTTACTATGGAAATGAAGAACAAAAGAAAAAATACTTACTTCCTACCATTAATGGAGAGAAAAAATCTTGTTTTGCCATGACTGAACCTGGTGCGGGTTCAGATACAAGAAACATTAAAATGACGGCCGTGAAAGACGGCGATGAATGGGTCTTAAATGGTGAAAAGACATTCATTACTGGCGGAAACGAAGCAGATTTTGTTATGGCGATTGCGATTACTGATAAGGAAATGCACCAAGTGACACATGGCCGCGAAGGGGTTACTTGCTTTATTGTAGACCGTGATATGGGCTGGAAATCTGAGTATATACATACTATGGGAGAATGGGGTCCAGCTGGCTTAGTATTCGATAATGTCCGTGTTCCAGAGGAAAATATCCTTGGTGAGTTACACAAAGGCTATAATCTTGGTCTGGAGTGGATCGGTTTTGCACGCTGGGTCGTTGGTGCTAGGGCTGTTGGAACCGCTGAACGCCTGTTGCAAATGGCGATTGACTATGCCAAGGAACGGGTCACATTTGGTAAACCTATTGCGGAAAGACAAGCAATCCAATGGCAAATCGCTGATTCCGCAGTAGAAATTGAAGCGGCAAGGTGGCTGGTGTTGAATGCAGCCTTTACGCTTGATAACGGTGAGGATAACCGACACTTAGCATCGATGGCAAAATTATATGGGGCTAATATGGGTAACAATGTAGTCGATCGTGTCCTTCAGATTCACGGAGGGATGGGGTATACTAGGGAATTACCGATTGAGCGCTGGTATCGCGAAGCAAGACTATGGAGAATTTACGATGGTACAGATGAAATTCAACGCATGATTATCGCACGAAACCTGATTAAGGGTCATGTCAAAATTGGTCAATTTGTTTAAGAATGAAATGTAAGCGCAATCTACAAATTTTATAAACTCAGGAGGAATAGCAATGGCAGGGAGATTTACAGGGAAAGTAGCGTTTGTCACAGGAGGTAGCCGCGGGATCGGAAAGGGGATTGTTGAGCTTTTTGCACAAGAAGGAGCAAAGGTCGCTTTAATCGATTTGAATGAAGAAGCGTTAAGTGAAACAACCAGCGAATTAAAAGAAAAGGGTTATGACGTTTATTCAAAGGTTGCAAATGTTGTGGATGCAGGGCAAGTCGAAAACGCAATGAAAGAGGTTTATGAGGCATTCGGGTCCATTGATATACTCGTCAATAATGCTGGAGTCATTCGTGATAATCTGCTTTTTAAAATGACAGATACAGACTGGCAAACGGTTATGGATGTGCACTTAAAAGGATCATTCAATGCTGCCCGCGCTGCCCAAAAATATATGGTTGAAAATAAATATGGCCGTATAATCAATATTTCCTCGACTTCTGCACTTGGAAATCGCGGTCAGTCCAATTATGCTGCCGCAAAGGCTGGGTTGCAGGGCTTTACAAAAACACTCGCAATCGAGTTAGGCAGATATGGAATTACAGCCAACTCGGTAGCTCCTGGTTTTATTGAAACGGAAATGACGAAAGAAACGGCTGCGAGGATCGGGATTCCATTTGAACAGCTCATTCAAGCGAGTGTATCAAATATTCCAGTCGGCAGAAGTGGAAAGCCAGCAGACATTGCCAATGCTGTAGCCTTCTTTGCTGATGAAAAATCATCATTCGTCAATGGTCAAGTAATCTATGTAGCTGGCGGACCAAAATGTTAACTAGGTGAGGTGAAGATGAATTGTTTAAAGAACAGATAGGTAAACAATCGAACAAAGTTAAAAATGCGGTCGAAAGAGGAGCCGTTAAAAAATTTGCAGAAGCAATTGGTGACATTCATCCGATTTATATTGATGAGGAAACAGGGAGAAATTCTAGATATCAGAACAATATTGCACCGCCAACTTTTCCAAGGACATTTGATTATGGTGTCATAGAAGGATTAAATCTTCCAAATAAAGGCCTAATCCATGGTGAACAAACCTTTCATTACGAACGTCCCATAAGAGTTGGAGAGGAGATTTTCTGCTATTCCAAGGTGAAGAACTACTTTGAGAAAAAAGGGAACTTTGGGGAAATGGGGTTCTTGGTTCTAGAAAATTATGGTGAGGATGCAACAGGCAGTTTAATATTTAGTTCAAGTTCAACGGTTGTCATTTCTGAAGCTGTGAGGAAGGTGCTGGCCCGATGAGTACACTAGTCGCGTTACAAGTTGGAGAATCAGTTAAGGAAATTCAACTGGAGCCTGTCTCACGAATGGATCTCATTAAATATTCAGGGGCTTCTGGAGATTTTAACCCCATTCATACCATTGATGATGAGGCAAAAAAGGCCGGATTACCAGGAATCATTGCACATGGAATGTGGACGATGGGGAATCTTGCTAAGCTTTTTACTGATTATTATGAAGAAGGCTTTATGAAGGATTACTCAATCCGCTTTAAAGGGATGGTATTTTTGAATGATGTGATTACACTGAAAGCAACGCTTAAAGAAAAGCAGGAAAAAAACCTGCGCTTTAGTGTCCAAGCGGTGAATCAACAAGGAAATGAAGTGCTTAAAGGTGAGGTATTGTATCACCAATACTAAGCATAAGTGAATTTATGACCCGGCACCAAGAGATTATCTCATCTTGGTGCTGGGTTTATTGTTATCTCTCAATAAGGCTCTTTTCGTAAATTATGTTGTTATTGGAGCTTAATAAGGGTCATTTACTAAGTTTCTAGGCAATTTTCGCAATGGTTCTTACGAAAAGATGCCACTAAGCATATAGGTATACGGGTTGATGAACTTATACGAAAAACATCAATCTATGCGAAAATGGACTTCAATAAAGAGGAGTGAATCCATGTCATCCAAAATGGTATTAAGCTATCAACCGCTAGTTTTTTCAACGAAGGAGGAGGAACGGCAGCATTTAAAACAAAAATTAGCTGCCTCCTTCCGATTGTTTTCGAAATTTGGCTTTGATGAAGGAGTAGCTGGACATATAACTGCACGGGATCCGGAGTTGAAAGATCACTTCTGGGTTAACCCGTTTGGAATGCATTTTAGCCAAATTAAGGCCTCGGACTTAATTCTATGTAACCATGAGGGAGCTGTTGTCGAAGGCAAATATCCTGTTAATCGTGCCGCATTCGCGATCCATTCCCAAGTTCATGCCGCACGCCCAGATGTTATAGCAGCAGCACATGCCCATTCTGTCTACGGGAAGTCATGGTCATCGCTTGGACGCCTGCTCGATCCTATTACCCAAGATGCCTGTGCTTTTTATAATGATCATTCATTATTTGATGATTATACTGGCGTGGTTTTAGATATTGAGGAAGGAAAACGAATTGGAAAAGCACTTGGGAACCGTAAAGCATGCATATTACGAAATCACGGCTTACTTACGGTCGGGAAATCAGTTGATGAAGCAGCCTGGTGGTTTGTCACAATGGAACGTTCTTGTCAGGCTCAACTGCTGGCAGAGTCGGTAGGGAAACCGGTTCTCATTGAGGATGAAAATGCAGGTGTAACTTACGAAACGGTAGGAACCTCTGAAGCGGGCTGGTTTCAATTCCAGCCATTATGGAACAGGATCATAAAAGAGCAGCCGGATCTATTAGAATAGGATTGCTGTTGACCCTAAAGTGGTTTCGAAGGTAATTTTTCGTGGCAAAGTTTATTGACAACAGTAAACTATATTCAGAAGGAATTTGGGTCGACAATAAGGTCTATTGACGACTGAAAGCCCTATAGAAAAGGAATTTGGGTCGACAATAAGGCCTATTGACGACTGAGAACCCGTTATAAAAAGGAATTTGGGTCGACAATAAGGTCTATTGACGACTAAGAACCCGTTAGAGAATTAAT